>Ga0209692_10000103_pt1 | contig 288518 bp, 240 predicted proteins | sample tdDd472_FD_187129 | JGI IMG/M metagenome (GOLD analysis project Ga0209692, IMG submission 187129) | Marine sediment microbial communities from the Atlantic coast under amendment with organic carbon and nitrate - tdDd47.2 (SPAdes)... | ecosystem: Environmental > Aquatic > Marine > Coastal >... | reverse complement strand
TATCACGCAAGCGTCTCTGGGCTATTGGCAGACCTGGGGATATGTGCATAAGACTTGTGCTAAAAATAAACAAAGGGATTATATCTTAATATTTGAAAAAGCTGTCTTGACGATAGGGTCCACTTTATTTCACCTTGAATTTGCATGCCCGATTGCCATAATGATTAAATCAATTATGATCTTACATCTTCTTTCTTTTGTCGATCCTTAACCGAAATATTCTCTAATAATTTGAGGGGATGCTTGAGTTCCCTGATATAGAAATTGTTGTTGTTAGTCATGGAGGAGAACAGTTTGGTCTAACAAGTTCTGAATTAAAATTAAACAATAAAATACATAGTCTTGTAGAAACGTTGGTTAAGAAGGATGATATTTCTGTGCAAGTATGCGGTGGTCATGCATCTTGGTACAATGTTATAGCAAGAGACTATCCAGAATTTATTTATGTTACCCCATCGGGTCCAACTGCAATTAGCAATTATGTAGACATGGGTTATATTCTAATAATACTCAAACAATGACAATAACCACTTAAACGTTATTAATGAAAAAATATTTCGTCCAGATAACCATCCTTTCATCAATTGTTCTGATTGCAACATTCTTAATTGTGAGTACGCCAGAAGCAAGAAAGGTTCCATTTCCAACTGACTTAGCCAGTTGCGATATGCTCCTTTTCACAACTCAAAGTTGTCCTTACTGTAAAGCTGCAAGAAACTTTTTAAATAGACCTGAAATTGACATTAATTGGTGTGAAATTGACACAGAGCAAACTAAGGAAGGTTTTGCATTGTTTAGACAAATTGATGGTCAAGGCGTACCTGTTGCAATTATTGGCAATGAAAGGATAGATGGATATTCTCAAATAAGTTATGAGAAAGCAATCAATAGATTTAAAATAAACTTGTAAAATCAGTTTTATAAAAGTAGAAAGTTCAAATGACAAAAATTGCCCTTAAGCTGACGTTCCACCAAATTCTAGAATCAATAAGAATTTCCACATAGCGGTCAATTAAAAATGCTTGAATGAGCTTCCCTAAAGACAAAAACTGACCTAAAGGGGTCAATTGAGCATGGCAATAAATGATTTTTATTGCTTTTTTCTAACCTAGTCCAGTCATTTCAATAATTCTGAGTGTGAATCTTTGTACAATAAAAACTGCCCAAATCATCTATTCAGCGCAGAGCTATTAACTAGTTTGTCAAACCTAACTTCTACAGTGATTTATTTAATTCTCCATCTTTCTCCTTTTGAACATTTTGGCCAAAGTTTCGGATTTGCGTCACTTAGAAAGCTATTGCTATTCTGATCTGAAAGGTAAGCATTTTGGATACAGTAGACACCATGCCCTTGCGGGCTAATGATCCACTTTTCTCCTTTAGAACACCTCTCCCAAAACTTTGGGCTTTCATCACTGAGATAGCTCGCTTGGCCTTTAGATTCTAAATACACATTTTGGATACAATAAAGACCACGTCCTTGTGGTCTAATTTTCCATTTTTCTCCTTTTGAACATCTTTGCCAAAATTTAGGGTTGGCATCGCTTAGATAGCTTGGCTCTCCTTTTAAAGCTAAATACTCATTGTGAATGCAATAAACTCCTTATACCTTTGATAACTAAAAGTTAACGAATGTAATTTTTGTGGCATGCCTGATATGACATACACTTGAATAATTTAACACGACTTAAGTAATTCAAATTTTCAATAAATAGCTTAATTCAAGACAGCAAAGTAATCCATAACCTTTGATTGATATTCAGGAAAATATTTCGTAATAGAACATAAAGTTTCTGTTGGTTTTATTGTTTGTTTCATTAGAGTTGTGAAAACCCAATGAGCAAAATCATAGAATTGTCCGCTTTGTATAAGACGATTTCTTTCATTGTAGCTGATTTTAAGCTTTGCCAATGACCTTAATGGGGAATCGCTTTAAAGAAGCGTAACGATTGAAATGAATACCGAAAAAATTTTAAAATCACTCTCTGTTCTTAGTCCTTCTGAAGTGTTCAATTTCCAACGAATACTAATCCGATAAATATGTGTTATCTGCATTGATTTTTGAATTAGGTAGTCAATCCGTAAAAATTTTCCAAGCACTGTGTAAATTTGGGCTCCCTCATGGAAGCAGCCATGCCCGGCCCAAAATTTTCCGGCAGGAGCCCGTTCTGGAGCACTCTGGGGCAGTCGGGGGCCGGGGCGGGTGATTTTTTGGGGCTGAAAATTTTTTCCCCCAACTGAATTTTCGCCGTACTGGCAGCCAAAAAACAGACTTTCTAAGCTTGAGTATTAAAGCTCTAATATGGCTGAGATGCGACCATAGCAGTCATTGTGGAAGTTGTTTTGATAGAATCTGAATAGGCTGTAAATGGTGAAAAGTGAACGTTCGATTAATTTGAAAACTTTATAAGAATGAAAGGAAGAGATTAGTATAAAGTGAGCTAATAAACTATATTATTTGTAATTATTAAAAACACCATCGGCAGAATATTATGAAAGATAGACAATATATAAATTTCTTATTTTTAATTTTATTAATTATGTATCCAATCATTGGTTTTTCGGGTTTTACATTGCCAAGTGAAATTTCTGCTATTCCAACAAAGAGTTCATCATCAAGCTCTTTCGTTGATGATGGCTTGCTTCTTATTGAAAAATCAACCCAAACCAAATTTATAGCTGAAGTTCTCGTTAATGGTGATGTATCAGATTTAAAAAACACAATCTCTCATTTAACTTCAATAGATGTAAGAGGGACAATTATTTTTGATCCAAACGATATTAACCAAATAGTACATTTGGCTGTTATAGTTCAATACAATAATCACTTTTTTATGAAAACATCTGAAGGTTGGAGTTCCTGGGACAGCTTGAAATTAGAAGACATTGTTCCTTATAAATCAATTTTGACAAATGACATATTTGAAATGGATATTGTTAATGGTTTAGAAGGTTTGTCAGGAAGTTTTAAAATTTATTACGGATATGTAAATAAGGATCATGATATTGTATACACAAGTATGCCAATTAATCTGGTTGTTGAGTAGAAAGTAAAAATTATTTTTTAAACTTCAATAGTTTAATTGTGTAAATGAACGAGTAATTGTTACTGAGTTATAAATTGTATAAATGGATTCAACTCATTGCTGATATTTGAAACTATTAGTTGTTCGCCGATTTAGATAGAATTAACGTTAAATTGTTATTTTCAGACTTTTAAAATAATGAGAAAAATTTTATCCAACCTTATCAGTGTATTTAGCTAGATGAAACTTAGTTTTATGAGGCTTTCAGTCCACTTACGATCACGCAATTTAACATAATGGGAGTTATATGAAATTGAAGGAAAAATATAATATTTTCTCCAAAAGATTATATTTTCAAAATTGGGTAAGCAGTCATTAATAAAGTATATTAATGATTGACTAAATATGCCCTATAGCGACCTTTCGTGATTCACGATTACTGTTGAGTAACAATGAAACAAATTTGCCCATTTCAGACGTTCGCTAGTGAATGAATAGGGTGATAATGGTTTAAACAATTCTCCATTTAGATACTTTCAATATAATTTTACTAAGTGATTAAAAGAATATTATTTTCTAAACTGTTGAACAAACTTTATTACGTCCACTTTCTTTTGATGTATAAAGTGCATCATCTGCTCTATTAATTAAATCGTTAATATTTTCACCTTTCTTATAGATAGAAACCCCGAAGCTAGCAGTTCTTTGTCCACCTATTGAAAAAGGGTATGATGAAATTTTTTTCTTAAGCTTTTCAGCTAAAGCTAATAACCCTTCCAAATTTGTTTCAGAACAGATAACTAAAAACTCTTCCCCTCCCCATCGACCAACAGTATCAACATTTCTTATGTTTTGTTTTAGAATATAAGCAAATTCTTTTAAAAAAGAGTCTCCCTCTAGATGTCCATAGTTATCATTAATGCTTTTAAAATAATCAATATCAATAATAATTAAACCAAAATTCTGTGAAAAACGGTTTGCTCTATTAGATTCAGAAATTAAAATTTCATTCAGTTTATGTCGATTATATAGTTTTGTTAAGTTATCGGTAATTGATAGCTCTTCCAGCTGTTTGTTTATTTTATTGATTGCTCTGTTCTTATATAAGATGATGGTAATGATAGTTATAAAAAAGACACTGACATAAATCAGCTTGGTATAGTCTATTGATTCTACAATTTTTATATCTATCCATTTACCAACAATTGTATTAATTCTCTCATCTTCAATCTCATCTAGTCCTTTTTGAATGATAGAACCTAAAATCGGTTCATCCTTATTTGTTGCTACACAAATATCTATAGTGAACTCTAGTTTTCCAGCAATCTTTATATCAATTAACCTATTTTGTTGAATAGTATAAGCAACAACCGACAAAGCATCGACATAACCGTAAATCTCACCATTTTTAACCTTTTTCAATCCGTCTTCAGCGTTTTTAACATTAACAATTTCTATTTTAGGGTTATTTCTTTTCAAAATTTTAACAAAAAGATAACCATCGACCACACCCACTTTTCGGTTTGACAGATCACTGCTACCATTGACAAAAAATTTATCTTCTTTTGTAGCAATGACCACAGAATCACGTAAATAGGGCTTAGAGTATTCCATATATGATCTTCGTTTTGGAGAATAGATAACTAAAGGTAAGACATTACATTCTTTAGCTTTAAAGCTTTCTACTGACTCAGACCAGTTTTTTGTAGAAATTAATTGTATTGGCTTATCGATATTTTTTGAAAGTAGTCTCATGATGTCTGAACCAATCCCTTGGTACTCACCATTGACATCTATGTTCTCATAAGGAAGAACATTTGGATTAACACATATTTTTATAGCTTTTTGTCGTTGCAGATAAGCCTGTTCTTCTATGGTCAATTTAGATTTTTTGTTTAATAAATTATTTGGATTATTATTCAAACCTGGCTGATCGTTAGCTAAAATAATTCCAGATATAAAAAAAGTTTGAATAATTAGTAATAAATAAATAATCGTAATTTTCATTTTGTGCTGAATTTATTTATTAAAATAATATTTTTTTAGTATGACAAGAAATGACAGATCTCATTGTGATTTATGTAATGATTGAAAGATAGGATATATTATCGAGCATGATTATTTTTAAACAAACGTATTAAAGAATATTATATTTCCTTATTAAGAAAAAAAACAAATAACGAAACTATCAACGGCTCTTTTTATAAGTCATAGTGAAGTATAGCATAATTTATAATCTTGCTAATGACGCAGTTCCACCAGTCGCTTCCGTTCAGTTTAGTATAATTTTGGATTAAGCCAAGGTTCGCTTTCTACCAACTACAGTTAATTCCTTGTTGTAAAAACCAACCTGAAAATGACCGTTTTGAAGAAAATATGATCTTTTATCTAAAACATTATATTCCCATCAATAGTAGTACTTCCAACCCATTAGAAAGTCACTATCACTTTAAAATATAATAAAAAGTAGTGATACATATTATTTTATTATATTTCTGACTTTTCCTATCCAATCAAATATGAGTCACTATAATTTGACATAAGCCCCGATTATGCTAAATGGCTTTTCGGGCAATTGCAGCAGCATTAATAATAACCAAGTAAAAAACTAGAGATTTATCTTGACATCCATATTAGAATTAAGTAATATACTTATCAACAAATATCAAACACATTTATTTTACAAACTGGAGAGATGAAAATGTTAGCAATTATTCCCGCATTGATTTTAGCAAGTGGTGTTTCTATTGGCGCAGTTACTGCACCTGAAAAGGCAAGCTTTGAAGAAATGAACAATGATAAGTACACGATTGTTGTGAGTGATATTTCAGAACTTAACAGCTAATAAACACTGAATTTAGATATACCCTGCCGCACCTATACTTACCTCATTAAGTAGGTGCGGGGTTAAAAAAAAACTTCATTTCCTTCTCGTTTCTCCCCCCCCCCCTTAATTCAATAAATCCTTAATTAACTTCATTCTAAGAATTTTAGATTCGATCTGTTTTTACACTTTTCATAACTACCAAGTATCCATTTATAAATACCATATTAATTCAGTAAGGTATTCAATTAAGGATATTATTAATTTCTAATATTTAAGTTAATATAGACTCAGTTTTTGGCAAGAACCCATTGTATGGTCTTAGGTAAATTGATTTTATCGAATCCGCACCTCCCCCTTGTAGGCTGCGGATTTTTTTTGCCCGTCTAGTTAATCAGACCTCATTTTTAAACTTGTCATAATCACTATATCCGAAATTTTACATAAGCCCAATTACTTGAATATCTTTCATGGCACACTCCCTTTTGATGAACACAATAATCAATCTAAATTATGACACATAGGTGCTGATTAGTGTGAGGAGACCATCTCATCAGGGCAAGCCTGCCTATAGTTGAGACTTACAGGCAACTCTATGGATATGTGGATAAGGATTATGAGTATACTTTCTACTTAAGTACGCTCCTAAAAATGGGGGGATTACACCACCATTAAACATAGTGAGACCTAGACGTCCTTGTATTCCTATTGATGGCCTGAGGCCGCTTTAAAAAGTTGATCCGAAATCGTATCACTTGCAGCCATGACAGAATCTGAAGACAAGTGAGAGTATTTTTCGGTAACAATAGAGCTGCTATGGCGAAGTACCCTTTGAACATCATATAAAGACCTGCCGGAATTAATCATGATGCTTGCCGCAGTATGTCGTAAAACATGGGCTGTCACGTTTTCTAATTTAGCTTCCTCCATTAGTCTGTGAAAACGCTTCTTGATGGATACATAAGGCTTACCTGTGCTTAAGTTAACGAAAGGATAGGGGAAGTCCTTGCTGCATTCACTCAGCACTTCAATGGCAGCTGCGTTAAGCGGAATAGAATCGGTCTTTTTAGACTTAGCCTGCGTTCCCGGTATTTTCATTACTCGCTGTTCTATATTTACATGTTCCCAGCGACAGTTCAGACATTCACCCAAACGCAATCCAGTAGCCAGTAAGAACCGAATGATTCTTGCTATCTGACTATCATCTTCGACCAGTACAGGCATCAATCTTGCCAATTCATCGGAATCCAAATAACGTTCCCTACCATGTTCCTCAAACATAGGGATACCGACTGCGGGGTTTTTTATATCTATTACCTCCATTATATTGATGCCAACGTTGATAGAAGACTTGATCATAGCTAAATGACGATTGGCAAAACTTTTGGATAACCCCTGCTTAGGCAAGTTAGAATGAAATTCCTGAATTTGACGTCTACTGAGCTGGTTGAGCTTGGTATCCCCCAAAGCTGCCTTGATTCGCAGGTTATACATTTCATGGTAATTTCTTGCAGACCTCCGTCGTGGGGTGATATAAGGGAGGTAATGCTCAGTAATGAATTCATGATACGTCAGTTCATTTCGTTTCTGCTTTACTTGAGCCTGTGGATCGTTGCCTAATGCTATTTCTGCTCTGAGTAACTTGACCTTATCACGAGCCTGAGCCAAAGTAGTGTCGGTGGCGCGATCTAATTTTTTGTGGGTTGTTTTCCCAGTAATTGGGCTTTTATAGCGCAGGTAGAAGGTTTTAGATCCTCCTTTAGTCACAAGCAAATAGAGGCCGGTGCCTCCTTGATCGACTAATTCTTGCTGACGAGCTTTGATTTCTTGAGGAATTTTGTATGTATTTATTAAAGACTGGGTTAGCTTAATTTTCATTTTTTATGTCCTGTAGTTTATCTATTTTTTCTATTGACCTATGGCCATAGGCAGAAAATCCACTTTCGGTATAGTTCGGGTGATAAAGGTGTGGAAATCTGCCATGGCCTGTCTAACTGTTAATGAAGCTGTACTGAGTTATTGGACATAATTCGGTAACGTTTAGTGCCAGACGCATTCGGATTCACACATTCGATGTGAAATAGTCCAGACCTAGCCATAATGGCGAGCGATCTAGTTGCGTGCCATTTGAACCTGGAGTCGTTTCTCATTTTGGTGCCGAAAAGAAAAGCAGCATCGAAGTCCCTGCCTATATGTAAGCCGCAGGAGATCATGGTTTCAACGAATGTGTCGAGAATTTGCTCGACTTCTAAAAAGATGGCTTTGGAAACAGGCCTGCCATTGTCAATATCTAGGTATTCGTTGCCATTAATCATTACGGTTTCACCGCTTAAAGCATCTGTGTCTAATGTTGTTGAATTAATGTTTAAAATTGTCATAATTATTACCTAATTTTTAATGTATAAAGTTGTCCGACTGGTTACTGTCGGGATTATGTTTGTTGTGATTGTGCCACCCGGTGAGGGTGCAAAAAGTGCGAAAATTTTCGGGGCCGGGGGGCCGGGGAAAAAAATAATTTTTTGGTATTTTTCCCACCGGGCCGATAGTGGCTGAGAAAAAAGTGCACCCATAGCACCTTTTTACTAATAGATGTCCTCGTCCTCATTGACATCGACAGACTGCTTGGCCGTTCCGATTCCATGTTTATTCTCAAAAGCAGATGGTTCCGAATCTTTCAGCTTCACCCCCCAGAACTGCTCATTACCGTTCACGCGGTGCCAGGAAATATCCAGCTTAAGATTATGCTCTAGTAGTTCTTTTACCTTGCCCTTGGCGAAAGGTTTACGCTGGTTTTCTGAGCACCATTCTTTATAAGCGTTGTAAAACTCAGCACGAGATATCCTGAATTCATTTTGGTTACCACGCTCACAATTTTCGTGAATGAATTCGTATACTGAGTTAATGGACATTCGCCATTTGGCCATCAATTCATCGTGAGCCACTGATTGGGCGAATTTCTCCCGGGTAAGTAACCGAATAGCACCATCAAAGGACCAATAAGCTATACCTGGTAATTCGTTTTCGATGATTTTTTCAGCTAACCCTGTATCAATTTTGTCTCCGGATTTCAACAGGCTGTTGCGGAAATGAATAATGATCCATCGTGCAAAAAAAGCCTCAGAATGATCTTTGGTATTTATAAAGTGGTTACTAAGAAAGACATGACCAGCACGATTTTTGAAGTTAAATGGACGAAAGTTTGGGTGTCTTCCTGTAAGTAAATCACCTCCTGTAACTGTTTTGAAAGCTGCCCCTGGTATTGATTCATTCTCTGGTAATTCACCTACGACATTGAGATGTTTTCCAGCTAAAGAAGCTATGTAATACTCGCTTCCCCATCGAAAGGGACTTACAGCTGATATGTATTCATCAGCCATCAGTGCAGTTATTATTTCAACTAATGTACCTTTTCCAGCTCGGCCAAACGGATCGTAAAAAAGCACAGCCTTATGAAATTTGTGCATGAACCCCATGATAATCGCACCTATAATTTCCTGAATAAGTGCTATCTGCTGTTCTTCCTCACCTGGTATATCAGACTTTAATGTATCGTGAAGGAAATCCATGAATAGTGGTGTCGGAATCTTTGCAGGAGCAACATCCAGTTTAGCTCTTTGGCGATGAGCAGCAGTTAATGGTTCTTTAACCAATTTGTTATCAACAATGGTGTAGAAAAACTCTCCACCGGCCAAACCAATAGGGGCGCTTTCAAAGAAATCCTGATTTTCAGCTATCGACAAAGCAATATCTGCAATTCCTTTGTAGTCACTATTTCTTTCACAGTTTGGCAATCCATCGAACTTTTGTGCGACTTTTTTCTTGATTTTGTCGTTTGTATTTTCAACCCAAATACCGGAATGCATATCAACGTGAAATAAGCTATTTGCATATGCGACAGGATAGTTGCCATCAAAGGTCAAATCATCATTGATGCGTTCAGCAAAACTGAAATGAGTTTCTTTGTGTTCATTTTCATCAATGGCATGTTCACTAACAGCGAATTCGAGAGCCGTGATAGAGACATCTGGTATTTTCTTCAGCTGACCACGATAACGTTGGTAATCGGGCAAACTTATGGCTTTGATTGTATGTAGCGCTTCAATAGCTTCGTGTTCAAACGCAACGCCACAATCATCTTTGGCTCGCTTGATAACCGCATTCATTGTTTTTTTAGCTAGGATTAGCCGAAGTTCATTGTCGTCCGAATTGGTTATGACATCGCATTCACTGATAGTGTTATCACTTGCTGGCGAGGTTTTATCGTTCGTGTTGTTTTGGGTTTTGATCCGGGAAGTGGCTGGATCGGGGCCGGTTTTAATTAAAGACATATCGTCTCCTCTTAATAAGTTTTGAGGAGAACTGTCTGATACAGCAAAATCACTTGCTAAAACAGCAAGGGAGAATTTGGTTTCAGTGGATAAATTGGATGAAATACAATTAAGTATTATAAGAAATAGAGTCCAATACATTAGTCATTCCTCAATAGCATTATAAAAATCTGCAATCTAATGGCAGTTCAAATACTAGAAACTGGAATGCCTAACTATGTTCGTAGGACTCAATCTGAACACTTATCTATTATGAAGATAAGCTTTGAATCTAAGTGTTGACAATTGTATTCAGACTATCTATTTATGTCAATAGTTACTGACGGCGCATTTTGATGGGGGAAAAATAAAGGGGGCTTTTTATTTATGACCCCGCCATTAATTGAAAAAAATTAGGTGGGGAATTTCATCGGATGAGCAGACTTTATATATTTTTTATAGCTATTCCCCCCCTCGGTCAAAAAAACGCACTTTTACCACCCCAACCGAAAAAAGGTGCTAAAGGTGATAAATTTTAGTGGGGGAGGGGGTAATAAAAAATTTAGTCACGCATTTTCTGCCGATTATATTTTTTTACAGCTAACCCCACCTCGGCCCAAAAAACGCACTTTTCGCACCTCCACAGTGAAAAAGTGATATAAGTGATAAATTCGGTGGGGGGAAGGGGCCAATTAAAAAAAATACAGTCAGGTATTATTGCTAAATGCGCCACCAAAATCGACGACACACCTGACGTGATGGCTCTCAATCTGAACTTTTAGGTAATGTTGAGTCTTCGTAGTAACTCGAGCTGCGTCCTGAAAGCAGGTAGACTTGACTATTTACAGCTTCGGCAATGTCATCATCGGGAAGCTCCCAGGCTAAGACTTGCTCCAGTGCGTCTAAAATGTAAGTTTCAGGTGTGTTATACATAAATTATCTCCTATAAATGATGTAATAAAGCAGCAGCAACACGGCTAGCGTTGCGATCGATGGAAGTGGATTTGCGTAAAGGGTAAGTAGCACGATCACTACGCCTAGAACTTTGGCTGGATTGTAAAAAATCAGAGACACAGCCAAGATGACCAAAATAGAAACTGTCAGAGGCACCTCCTATGCTTAGAAAAGTTGTAAAAAAATCGGTATAGGGTCGGTATTAAAAATGTTCCAGCAGAAAACGTTGGTGTAGCAGGCTATGAGAAGGAGGACCTGCCGATTAGGAATCTAAGGGACAGTTTATTTATCAATTGTTATTAGAAGTTTTTCCGTACCGAAGAAGACGTAATGCTGGCTCTTCCCTGGACATTGGGATAACACTTCTTCCTGTAATAACGCTGCAACAAGGAATGATGGTGTGTTTACTGACTTCCCTTTAAACAATGGGAATAAAATGTAAGATGTTATTGGCTTCTCATCAGATGCATCACCGATGAGTTCGGTTATATCATCAAGTAAAATCCATTCGTTGGAAAAGAAACCACCACCGGAGTTGCTGTTAATCCGAATATACAATTTGTGGTTATCGTCTTTTGATAAATTGTAGGTGAGTGTACTTTTCTTGGTGAGGCTTTGACATTTTGCAGTCCGAACGATTTTTAACTCTGGCTCTACCGCAGTAGGCTTTTTCCGAGCAGGTTGTTTTGGCATAGAATTCTCCTGTGTTTAGGTTTAGATTCATATAAGATGATGCGTTTTTCGCAGTTGGTTAATTAAGGATATGTGACAGCTGGGGTGGTACAACCAGATAAACGCCGCTACCTGAATCATTGGCTATGGCAAGTACTAAGCGGTAGTCCATTTTCAGTGAAATGGAGTATTCGGGATAACTCAGCGCAAACTCGATGTTTTGCCAAGCATCATCTCTTTTCAGTTGTTGGATGGAATCATGGGGGGCCAGAATAATCAGGGTTGAAGGTGTTTCTTCCCAGAATGCTTTTGCCAGGGATTCATTTTCAAAAGGTTCTATCAATTGCCTATAAATTTCTTCGGCTACAATGTCGGGTATTACAGCCAGTTCAGTTGTATCTGGCCAATGAGTAATTATTTGCATAATTTTTAATCTCCATAAAAAAAGCCCGTCCCTGTATTCCAGGAAAAGGCTATTAAGTTAGGTGCCATGCGATTACACGATTGATAGAAGGGAGGGCACAATAGCCGGTCGGGCTACCCTAAAAAGGCCCTGAGTGGTCCAGAATGTTTTTCTCTCAGATGTGTACGGCCCGGATTTACCCGGGTGATGGCGATGGATTGGAAATGCAGAGTTTGGCAGACTGGGGCCCGTTTTGCCCGATAATTTATGGGGGGGGCCGGGCGATTTTGCCGATTCAGATTTCTATATAAGGTATTGAAATTTCCGCAAATCAGAATCGGTATTAATTGAGATGGTGGCGGATTGTTCAGATGTGATATGGCGTTTAAATACAGATTGATATTACAGTGATAGAATCAATGAGATTTTAGTGGGGTTTGATGTGAAAATGTTATCAAGAGTTAAATATTTTAAAACTGCAGGAACGGATAATTGTCCCTTTTTAAAAACTGCTCTCCAAGGCCGCCATTCATAAGAGTAATACAAATTTATAAACCGGTCATTCCATTAAGGTAGCTCCATCGGCTTCTTTAGTGACTGAGCGGTCATTGAAGCCTCATAATATTCCATTATAAAAATTGCATTCAAATAAATTACCTATTTTATTTTAAATACCTCAAACTGCTTGTTTAAGTGATTGGATGTTTCAATCATTTTGGATGATTCTTGGTTATTTTTTTGTGCAATGCCTAATATGTTTTTAGAAACGTGCCCGATTTCGTTCATGCTCTCTTTAACGGCCTGGGACTTCTCAAATTGCACCACGGTAGAAGCCGAAATTCTCTCATTCATCTCGGTTATCTTGGCAATGGTGTGATTTATCCTATCTAATGCTGATTCTGACAAATCGACTTTTTCAACGGCTGATGCCGCTTCTGATGTACCTTTTTCTATCCGATTAACAGCGTCTGAAACACCACTTTGTAGTGCCTCCACGACACTATTAATTTCAACTGTGGCCTCTTGCGTACGTCCCGCTAAGGTACGAACTTCGTCAGCTACCACGGCAAACCCTCGTCCCTGTTCGCCCGCCCTAGCAGCTTCAATGGCCGCATTTAAAGCCAACAGATTCGTTTGTTCAGCGATACCACTGATGACTCCGATAATTTCATTGATATCATGGCTCTTGGCATCCAGTTGGGAAATCACCATTGCGGATTGATTGATTTCTTCAGCAAGTTTATTGATGGTTTTTCGAACACGACTGACCACCTGTTTTCCGTTGGCAGACTCTTCGGTCGCTTCCTGAACGGCATTCATTGCCTGCTCTGTATGCGAAACCACTTCTTGGGTTACATTCGTAATATCATTCACTGCATCGATTAAATGCTGACTTTGTTTATGTTGGTTTTTAACCATGTCCGCTGTCTCCTGGCTGGAGTTGGTCAGTTGCTCGGCCTCCTGTGTGTTTTGCTCCGAAACTTCTGATATCTTACCGATAATAGTTTGTAACCTGGCTTGTAATATTTTGATATTTAACTGTAACGAGCCGATTTCATCTTGAGAACGAATATCAAAGGTTTGCCTTAAGTCACCACTGGTTATTTTGGTTAACGTATCAGACATTTTCTCGAGGGGTTTTAACACCGTGGCATGCAATAAAAAGGCACTAACGAGCAAAATCAAAGACGACAGGATGGCCATGCTGACCATCACTGTATCGCTGATAATTCCCATAGACCAAAGGATATCGCCCAAAAAAGGCAATATACCGGCCACGAAGAGCGCTGAAAAAAGACGAGCTCGAATGCTCATATTAAGCAATGAAACGCTTGCGGGTATAGTATCAAGCTCCTTACGGTTGAGTTTTTCGTATAGTGATTTCGCAGCAGTAATTTTTTCGGCGGGTGCTTTATTCCGAACCGATTGATAACCAATTAGTTGATTGTTTTGATAAACTGGCGTGACAAAGGCTTCAACCCAATAATGATTGCCATTTTTACAGCGGTTTTTAACAATGCCGGTCCAGGTTTTGCCGTCTTTAACCGTTTTCCATAAATCCTCAAAGGCTGCCGGCGGCATATCCGGGTGACGCACGATATTATGGTTCTGCCCGATTAATTCCTCTTCTGAAAAACCACTTATCTTAATAAAGGTATTATTGACATAAGTGATTTTCCCTTTTAAATCCGTTGTGGATATTATGGTTTCGCTATCGCCTAGCGTAACTTCATGATTGGTAATGGGGAGATTTTTTTTCATGTATAGGCTGCCTGGTTGAAGAATACTTCTTTATAGGTTGTAAATCGGCATTTTGAATTAAAACTTAAATCGCAAACTTACCTAGAGCATCTGTTCTTTGTTCTGACTAAATGTTGCAAAAAAGCAAACCATCTGTAATAGACAAGTTTTTTACCAACTTGAAATAACCACTCATTAATATTTAAATTTGTCTAACTCGGTGAAAAAATAATTTATTGATAAGCTATTGGATTTCAGGAAACATGTCATTTACATCAACAGACGTTGAAATAAGATTCTGAGCAATCATAAACTCCATCAAATTCTGAGCAACTTCTCTAAGCTTTCCAGTTTCATTCATCATATTTCTTGTCTCTATACGATTTGGAAGCTTTATTAATGAAAACCCAGACTTCATTTCACTTGCCGAGACATGTATACGATTTCCCATACGAGAAAGCGCTGTGTCTGGTTGATGCTCTATGTAATCAATGGTTTCGTACCAACTATTGACTATGTTTTCGACTAGAGTCGGATACTCTTGATAAGTTGATTTGGTAACAATTGTCACATCTACGATTTCACCCGGTATCTTAAGGCTGTTAAAATACTCATAAGCGCCTAATTCCAAAAGACGACTACGATATGGTTCAAAAGTTACAACTGCATCAACCAAGCCTCCAATTAACGGCTTTTCCTGTTCGTTCGGTTTTAACTGAATTGGCGTTATATCATTCACAGAAAGCCCATTTAATTCAAGCGCTCGAGATAAGACATAAGCACCAACCGCACTTCCTTCAACACCTATTTTAAGTCCTTTTAGCGACTTTCGTTCTTTATTATTCGAGTTGAGCAGTATGGCATCCCCTCCCGCTGAAAAGTCATTGGCTAATATAATGACAATATCAATACCACTTTGCTTTACCAGCAAGGCTTCATCAAGTGTTAATGTTGCCCCATCTATTGAGCCATTTTTTATAGCACGAATAACATTGCTTGCAGAAGCATATTCAATAAGTTTAATCTGATCATCTAAATGTCCTAATGATCGCGCTAAATGAAGTGGCTCATAGCCAGGCCATACATGAATGCCAATGCGGAGCTCCGAAGGATAATTGCTATTATCGACACAAGCAGATAATCCTAAACTTATAAAAAGTACCGTTATTATTAAAAATAACTTACTTTTGATTTTGTGAAAAAAGTTCATAAAATTCCCTCACAAAGCCACTGAAGTAGTGGAAGAAACTAATTCATGAAATGAGGATGTATTCATCGGTTTATAGAGATAAAACCCTTGAACTTCTTCACACTCAACCTGATTTAAAAAGCATAGTTGCTCCTTTGTTTCAACACCTTCTGCTACAACTTTCATATTAAGTGCATGAGCCATTGTTATGATTGCCTGTACAATGGATGCATCTTGACTATTAATTTTCAATTCTCTTATAAAGGATTGATCTATTTTTAACGTTTGAATCGGAAATTTTTTCAGAAAATTCATCGATGAATAACCGGTACCAAAATCATCCATCGCTAATGAAACGCCATAAGATTGAAGCATTTTCATTGTGTCGATTGAGGTATTAATATTATCCATTGTCATACTTTCAGTTATTTCAAGTTCTAAATTATTTTTATTTAATCCTGTTTCATCCAGTGCTGTAGCAATGGTATCTAAAATAGATTTATCCTGAAATTGTCGTGCAGACAGATTAACTGCCACTTTTAAATCTAAATTTAACTGACGATTCAATGTTTCGGTTTGTTGGCAGGCTGTCAATAAAATCCATTTTCCTAGCTCAATTATCATTCCCGTTTCTTCTGCAATTGGTATAAACTCTGCTGGTGAAATCATCGAACCATCCAGTTGTGGCCACCGAATTAACGCCTCCATACCCGTAATCATTCTGGACTTAATATTAACTTTAGGTTGGTAAAAGAGTTTAAACTCTTCATTTGCTATTGCCTTTCGTATGGATTCCTCTAATTTCATACGTTGGCTTAATCGTTCCTGCATACCTTCTGAATAAAAGTGATACCCGTTTTTACCGCTATCCTTAACTTGGTACATCGCCAGATCAGAGGCTTTAACCAGTGTCTCAATATCATTGGCATCATCAGGATATACCGAGATACCAATGCTTGTTCCAATATGAATTTTTGCTCCTGCAACTTCAAATGGTTTAGCAATACAATCAACTATTTTTTGCGCGATATTGCCTAAATAGTTAACATCGTTAAAGTTCGACATGATCATGGTAAATTCATCACCACCAAGTCTTGAAATGGTGTCGGTTTCTCTTAATAGTTTTTCTAACCGGCGGGAGACCATTACCAATAACTCATCACCCGAGGAATGTCCTAGCATATCATTTACATACTTAAACCTATCCAGATCAAGAAAAAAGAGAGCCAATTTTTTCTTTTCTCTTTTTGCGATAGATAGCTCCCTTTTTAATTGTTCATTAAAATATGAGCGGTTTGGTAAATTAGTCAATGGATCGTAATAAGCCAAATTTTCTAATTCTTGTTCTGTATTTTTCTTATTCGTAATATCTGAGAATATTCCCACATAGTGCGTAGCTTCATCTGATTTAACTGTAGTAATCGACAACCATTTTGGATAGATATCTCCATTTTTGCGGCGATCCCAAATTTCTCCCTCCCAATGACCTTTAGTGTGTATTTCCTGCCACATGGCTTTATAAAAAGACTCATCGTGTCGCCCAGATTGGTTAAAGCGAGGGTTTTTTCCAATCACATCCTCTTTTTTATAACCAGTTATTTGCTCATAGGCTTCATTAATTTCGACGATAATACCCTTAGTATCGGTGATCACAATAGCTTCATTTGCATTATCGATAACTTGTTTGGCCAATGTTAAACTTTTTTCTATCGATTTTTTTTCACTAATGTCTGTGGCAATTCCACACAGTGCGATAATTGAACCTTCATCATTTATAATTGGAAATTTTACCGAATGATACGTTCGTTGTTTCCCATCATATCTCTCAAAGTCACCTTCAAAATCAATAGGTTTTTTTGTCATAAAAATCTGTTTATCTTCAGACATAAACTTTTCCGCTAATTCTTTTGGAAAAAGTTCAAAATCCGTTGCCCCCAGAATACCCGCTTCATTTTTGTTTAAAAAGGACTTAAAACCACTATTGATAACCTGGTATTGACCTTCTATGCTTTTCATATAAATAGCAGCCGGTGCATTATCGATTATCCCTTTGAACTGAGCGTGGCTTTCTTTTAACTCAACTTCTCGATTTCGCATGTTGTTTGACATTAAGTTAAAAGATGCGGCTAACTGACCCAGTTCACATCGACTTGAAACGTCAACTTTTCCATACTTTCCTTTAGCAAGCAAAGTTGAAAAGTTAGCCAGTTGTTTAACTGGAATAGAAATGGTTCGATTGGCAAACAATAACCCAATAGGAACGACTAATAGGACGATTAATGGCATAAAGAATAATATTGTTTCTTTCATAGCCAATACGCCATAATTCAATGATTGACTATCTTTAATAAAAGATAATTGCGCTAATTCTCTTCCAACAATATTTAAATGGTTAATGCCTCTTATATAATGTGCTCCTCTTGAGGTGAATTCATCCCAAAGTATGGTAGACCTTATAAGTTCCTGATTGAAATCATCAATGCTCACTTGTGTGAATTTTCTTAACGCTGGAATACTTGGAATTCCCTTGGATGTTATGACACTATTTCTAAAACTCAGCTGTACACCAACTTCTGTTCTAGCTGCCAAGCTTTCGATTAACTCATGGTCAACTATCATTCCAACACGAAGTAATGGCTTGGATACTTTATTGTCAAATAACTCCTCATCAATAGAAGTGAACATATCAAAAAATAAAGTACCATCATTTGAAGCGCGCAGGTTAGCAGTACCTAAGCTATCTTTTACATCTTGAGGTTGAAGCTTATCAAGCAATATTGGAGGCCGTAGTCCGATGTTCCCATGCATAGTCATCATCCTTGGCTTTCCTAATAAATATTGGAAATAACCAGTAATAGGTCCACTTTCACTGGGTAAATAAAAAGTAATAGGCGTCAGTTCATCATCATAAATAACCGCAATGTCTAAACTTACATTGGCTGCATATTGTGCAAGCAATCTTGCTATTTCTTGTTTTGGTGGGTCAAAAATCAGCGCCTCATAATTTTTTTTATCTTCATAATTAATGATGAGATTAAGGGACGCAAGTAATTCATCCTCCTTGATCAGAGCCTGCATTACTGTTGAAAGTTGTTTTTCTCTATTTTTAAACTCTTGTATAATTTGTTCATTAGCGTGAGACAACAATGATTGAGTCTCAGACTGCTGTAATGCAGAAAGTCGATTAATAAAAAGAGTCGCGGCTAAAAATAGCGACGAAACAACCGTAAAAAGTAACAATAAGGTAACTTTTGATTTGATACTGTTTAACCACTTCATAGTGCAATTTTTCTTTTCAATGAATAGGCCGATTATTTAAATATGGTATTAACACTATCAACATTATCAGTAGTAACCAGTATGGATGGGACTTCGGTGTACTTTTTTATTTTTTCCCCTCGTATCAACTGTAATATGATATCAGCTCCTTGTTTGCTCGCAGTTGGATATGTAAACGAAGCAGTTTGTTTTCCGGCTTTAATGGCATCGCGAGCTTCTGGAATATAGTCAATACCAACAATAATATAATCAGCAGGGTTTAAACCTGCATGTTCCATTGCAATACGCGCACCACTCGCCATACTGTCACTGTGAGCAAAAATAGCATTAAACTCGACACCTTCTTTTAGTATCTTTTCCATTGCTGTAATTGCCTTATGCCGGCGGTAATCCGCGACTGGCGCTGCCACTACTTGAATTTCAGGGTATTTACTTAATTGATCAAGAAAACCTTTTTCACGAGCTTTCGCTGTTGTTGCAGTAGAAACGCCTTTTAGCATGACAACTTTTCCCTTGCCATTGAGTTTTTCTTTAATCAATTTCGCAGCATTTTGGGCAATCAAGTAGTCATTTGCGCCAACAAATGCTGTAAATTCATCGTTTAATATTTTTCTTGTTAATAAAATAACGGGCTTTTTCTTACTTAGCGCATTAATGATAGGAGTCATAACTCTATGGTCACGAGGACTTGTCACCAAAATATCCGCTCCCTTTTTATCCATTAACTGGAGATCTAAAGTCTGCTGAAAGGGTTTCCCTTTCGCATCTGTATATATAAATTTAATAAATGAATATCTTGAAAGAGAATCCTTCATTTCATTTACTTGTGCCGCACGCCAGTCATTTGACATGGTGTCTTGAGCAAAACCTACGGTGTATATCCTATCTATTTCTTTCGCCGACACATTAATTAAAAAAAATGAACTTAACAAAAAACATGCTGTTTGACGCATTATATCTTCAGTGTTGATAACTACAGCCCCTACTGTATTGGTAAATTAAATAGCTACTTAACCCCATAAATATACCGAGATTATTTGTAATGAATATTATATAGTTTGTGCTATGGTATATTTTTTAAGGTAAATCATTATAATAAAAAATAACATAAATACAATGACTTGTACTACAAATAATAACAATGAAGTATACAGTCCAACAAAGGTGTACTGGTTAATTTAAGCTAGAATCCAAGGCATAGTTTTGTCTGGCTCTAGAGACAATAGTTAAAATATTTACTATTTGAAAAATAGTAGAGTCGATGAGAAAAGGTATATAGTCAACATAAGAAATCAACAACGTTCACCAAACAATAATCAAATGGATACTATTTTGATCGATAAGCCTGTTTTAATTGTGGAAAATTCCGAATCATTAGCGCAAATATTATCTTCTTTGATAGCTACGAAATGGGGATTTGATGTGTCCTTGCAGTATCTATCCTATAAAAAAAGATGGTAGATGTTGTCAAAAATAAAATACCAAAAAGAACTTTAGTGCCGATAACATGTTTTACTTCTGCAGTGTTACATATAGCTGTAATAACAAGATAGTGAAAATGTCATCAAGACTTAAATATTTGAAAACAGTTAAAACTGTAGGAATGGATAACTGTCCCTTTTTAGAAACTGCTCTCACCTATCTCCAAAGCAGCCATTCATAAGAACAATACTAATTTATAAACCGGTCATTCCATTAAGGTAGCTCCATCGGCTTCTTCAGTGACATTCTCGACCTTGGTAGATCGTTTATTTAGTTTGGGAGTTTTGATATTCTTGAATGTATTTGTTTGACTCAAAGTGTGCATGCAGCTTTTGAATAGTAATAGTCTGCATTGACATCCTTGGCAGACATTTCACATATCATGAGTCTAATCTGGTGCCCATTATGAATGATATATAGCTTTCTATTTTTATCAGAACTAGCTGTTTTACGAAGAAATATAACTATGTAACACTATGATTAATAGATTATTCATGCTTAAATTAGCGTGAAATTATGAAATACTCGGGTATTTGTAAAAATTAAAGATCGTATTAAACTTAGGCAAAAAATATCCGTAATTCCAATTTTGGCTGTGTATGTCAAAATTATCTTGACCTCCCTAAATTTAAATCAAAGCTCAAGTTATACAACCCTGTGTCGTTAAGTATTAATAGTTATACAAGGTTTTAATTATGCAAAATAAAGAAATTAAAGTTTCATTAGGAACCAAGTTACTTATTCCTATCGCCATTATCTTTTTTGTTACCATCGTTGTATCCAGTATAAATGCTATCAGTCATCAAAAGCAGCAATCCGAGCATAAAATACAAGAAAAAACAAATGGTATTGCTCTAAACCTATTTGATAGCTTAAATACCATGATGCTGACGGGAACAATAAATAATCGTAAGATATTAATAGATAAAATTACTCAAAATAAAAATATAATAGAATTGCGGGTTCTCCATGGTGAGGGCCGTATAATAAAAAGTGACTCAGTTGAGCATAAACCTGTTGATGAATTTGATCAAAGGGCTTTAAATGGTGAAGAAATAAATGAATGGATTGAACAAAATGGTGACTCTCAACTATTAGTGATTAAACCGTTTAAGGCAAGTAAAGATTACAATGGGGTAAATTGCCTAACGTGCCATCAAGTAGATGAAGGAATAGTTATTGGGGCTATACGTGTTGTCTATTCCATGCAGGATGAAGAAGCGTTAATTAGTCAGGCTTTGTGGACCAATATTGCTAGCTCTGGGGTTATTCTGATTATTGGCTTGGTAACGATTTATGCCTTAATTCGTTTTTTAATCATCAAACCACTCAGTGAGTTTAGAAAAACAATTTATATTGTTGAGGAAGATAACGATCTGAAACAACGTATTAATGTGAATAGTGATGACGAACTTGGACGTACCGCTAATGTTTTTAATACCTTATTAGTCGAATTCCAGGAAATAATTAAAGCAGTCTCGGATTCAAGTAACCAGCTTGGGGGGGCAACAGCTCAATTAACCTCAATTACCCATGATACCCTAGAAGATGTAAACAGCCAAAATATTCGTATTGATATCGTTGGAGAAGTTCTGCAAAACCTTTCTACTGCTTCCGAAGATGTATTTGAGCATGCAAAAAAGGCTGATAAAAATACAGATAGGGCTTATCAGGATTCTCAACAAGGCCAGGAAATCACTCATAAGGTGGCGGCACATCTTGATTCAATTTTAGTGAGTGTTTCTGATGCGGAAAGCGCTTTAAAACTCTTGGTTGCAGATAGTAAAAGTATTTCAGAATTGCTGCAAGTTATTCAATCGATAGCCGAGCAAACTAATTTATTAGCGTTAAATGCAGCTATTGAAGCGGCCAGGGCTGGTGAACAAGGTCGTGGTTTTGCAGTTGTTGCCGATGAGGTTAGAAACCTGGCTAAAAGAACCCAAGAATCTACGTTACAAATTAATGAGGTGATTGGGAACCTTGAAAAAAATTCGGATTTGGCTGTAGAACAAATGAGTATTAGTAACGAGGTCGTTAAAAGTACTTTGGAAATAGGCCATGGGGCTACTCAGGCATTGGATACAATTAACAATGCAACGAAAACAATTCGTGAAATGAATAATAAAATTGTTAAATCTACCGAAAAAAAGAGTTTTATTGTTGATGCTATCTATGAAAACGTAAAACAACTTACTGAAAATGCGAATTCCACACAAAACAATGCTAATAAGACAGAAGAGTGCAGTCAAAATATTAAGCTTGTTGCAGAAAAGCTTGATGCATTTGTGAATAAGTTCAAAGTATAGTGAGTACGGAGTTTTCTTAGTAGCTATTACACAAAATTCGAAGCAACTGAATATGAATGCCAACGTCTGATGTTAATCACATAGAAGTCGTTAAATACTTATTTGATTGATTGTTTACATTGAACATCCGGAGTTGGCCCAGGTTGTGTGAAAACTCAAATTTTTAATTTTTGATTGGGATACTGCTACTATTGATGCCGAAAAAAGACACTTTTAGTTCGCCAATGCTCCACATGACTATGAGAGCTAAGTCATATCTGAAAAAAATTCTCCATCACTGTTTCTAAAATGGCGTTTTCACACTGTCTGAAATCAAAGTGGTCATTCATCCTTTGAAATGTATCAGCCTGCATTAACATCCTATGCGGACCTTCACATATTTTGAATTTGACTTTAAGTTCGTCGTTCAAATTTTGATTTGCCGGACGAAATATATAATACCGGTCATATTGGCGGAATTGATGATTGAGGCAATATCTATCAGAATTTATACTGCTTTCATCCATAATTTATTACATGTGAATTCCTTTGAGTCTTGGTAGCATAGAAACGCTTTGCTCCGTCATCTTTAATTAGGGTGGCACAGGCGTGCTGAAAAGTTGATTTATATAAACACTCTGTTAACTTCACTGTCAGAAATTAACTAAATTTGTAAATATTATCGAGCTTATAAAAAGCTGGTAGTTGGAAACTGCTCTTCAATTGTTTCGCGATAATAAAAATGATTACTTGCAATGATAAAAATCCATGAATTCCAATGGGTTCTTTTCTTAAGCTATTTAAAGCTTTGAATTACGCTACAATAAGACGATTAAGAAACATTAAAAATATTTAAATGAAAACTTTATAAATAACCATCATTTATCGGATATATTGGACTCATGAAATATTTTATCCTTGTGATTATTCTATTAACAGTAAGTTATTTATATAGTTTGATCAATAATCCGAGTGAAGATAATAAGAAAATAGAGTCTGCCAGCCTAAGCCGTCATAAAAACTACGATATTCAACAAGTTCAACCTTTGCCGATTAATTCTACTCAGTCCATAAAAAAAGTGGCACTTGGCGAACGTTTATTTCATGACAAGCGTTTATCTCACGACAATACCATTTCCTGCTCGAGTTGTCATGATTTGAAACGAGGGGGGACAGATAGGCTTCCAACATCAATAGGCATTAATGGCGCGATTGGTCAACTCAATGCACCTACTGTATTTAATAGTGGTTTTAACTTTAAGCAGTTCTGGGATGGACGATCAGACTCATTGGAGCAGCAAGCATCTGGCCCTGTCCATAATCCAATTGAAATGGGGTCCAACTGGAATGAGGTTATACAAAAACTACAGCTCGACGCTGATTATGTAACCGCATTTAACAGAATTTATTCTGAAGGTATTACTGCAGAGGCCATTGCTGATTTACTCGCCACTTTTCAACGCTCCCTTGTAACTCCAAATTCACGCTTTGATCAATACTTGCGAGGAATGAAGAATGCTTTATCAGCGAATGAATTATCGGGTTATCAATTGTTTAAAGAATATGGATGTGTAAGTTGTCATCAAGGTATCAATCTTGGAGGCAATATGTTCCAGAAGTTCGGAGTTATCGAAGGGTATTTTGATGGGCGCTCGTTAAAAAAAGCAGATTATGGACGTTTTAATTTGACTGGTTTGGAGGAAGATCGTCACGTTTTTAAAGTTCCCAGTTTAAGAAATATTGCTGTAACAGCACCTTATCTACATGATGGTAGTGCTGCTAAGTTGGAAGATGTTGTATTAAAAATGGGGCGTTACCAGTTGGGACGTGAATTGTCGCATACCGATATTCAGCTGATTATTGCTTTTTTGAAGACCCTAACAGGACAATGGAATGGGAATTTCTTACAGTGAAAAGTATCGAACAGATCGACGTTTCAATTAAACAATCAAATGTTAAACTGATACGAATTGGTTTTATCGTGTTGTCCGCTGTTTTGTTATTAACTTGGCTATATTTAAAATCTGAATCAGTTTCGTCGGTAGCGCATATACATTACAGTGACCAATTAAGAAAAATCAGAGAAGCCAATACTAATGTCGATTCTGAAATGCTTTCGGGACGTATGGAGTTGTCTCGAAATTATGATGCATTAACAAACTATCTAAACGAGCTAATAGCGACAAGTCATTTTGTACATGACAATCCCCCCAGTTTTTTACAAACACACAACCTGGATGCTCTTAATATAAAGACACATGTATTAAAAGAAACACTTAAAAAAAAGAGTCATTTTATTGATTTGTTTAAACGTAATAATGCGATACTCAGGAATTCATTGGTTTTTTTTCAAAAGGTTGCTAATGAAGCTTTTACGAAAACACTTGAAAAAGACATCACACGTAATCTGGAACAATATGTTCGGCAAGTTCTTTTCTTTGTTCGTACTCCTGACTTGGAAAATAAAGAAAAGATGTTAGAAATTCGTAATAAATTAGTTATATCAAGTGAGCCGGTTCGATTAAACGAGATAAAGGATATCCTTTTGCACGGTGACGTAATCAGTCGATATCAACCCACTGTTGATGAACTCATAAGGACAACCTTACTACTACCAACAATTTATCAATATGAAGAAATTATCAATGCCTATCAAGAAGGACTTGAGAACGCACGTGAATTAGCCAAACTATACCGAAACATACTATATTTGGTTGCAGTATTATTAACAGGTTATCTGGCCTATATTTTTATTAACCTTGACCGCACTAGACGTTCTTTGGCAAAAGCACATAAACAAGTCATAGAGCATTATCAGGCAAAAATGAGGGCTGAAAAACTATTGCATTTGCATGATACAGCTTTTAACAGTACACACGAAGCAATAACGATTACGGATTCTGAAGGAACAGTTGTTGAAGTCAATCCTGCATTTACAAGAATCACAGGATATGAACGTAATGAAGTATTAGGAAAAAATCCTAGAGTGTTGAAATCGGGTCGGCATGATATCGAGTTTTATCGTGAAATGTGGAAAAGTATAGAAGAGAAAGGGAACTGGCGTGGAGAAATATGGAATCGAAATAAATTCGGTGAAATCTATCCCGAAATATTATCGATTACAGCTGTGCGCAATGAAGATAAAAAAATTTCCAACTATGTTGCAGTATTTTCTGATATTAGCCAGATTAAAGAACAAGAAAATAAACTGCAAAAAATGGCTCACTATGATGCGTTGACGAGCTTACCCAATCGTGTCCTGTTAATAGACCGTATCAATCAAGCACAAGCTCAAACTAAACGAAATTCAAATTCTATATTGGCAGTTTGTTTCATGGATTTGGATGGTTTTAAGCCAATTAATGATACACATGGTCATAAAGCGGGTGATGATTTGTTAATAGAAATTTCAAATCGTTTTATCAATAATCTTCGCGGTGGTGATACGGTTGCAAGGCTAGGTGGCGATGAATTTGTTTTTTTGTTACTTGGATTAACTTCGATAGAAGAATGTGAAAATTCCCTTAAGCGACTAATGAATATCGTGAGACAGCCCATTTTAATTAATGGGGAACAGGTCAATATTTCATCTAGTATTGGTATCACCCTTTACCCAGAGGATGATACGGATGCTGATTCACTATTACGTCATTCCGACCAAGCAATGTATCGAGCGAAGCAGAAAGGAAAAAACTGTTACACCATTTTTGATCCAAACAAAGATACTCTTGAGCGCAGTAAAAATGAAAGAATTGGACGTATTGCAAAGGCTCTTAATAATGATGAACTTGTCATGTATTATCAGCCAAAGGTCAATATGTGCACAGGTAGTATCGTAGGAATGGAAGCATTAATTCGCTGGATTCACCCTGAACGAGGCATAGTACCACCCATTGAATTTCTTCCAATTATAGAAGAAAGTGAGCTGTCTTTGTTTCTTGGTAACTGGGTAATTAAGACTGTATTGAAACAGATGACCCAGTGGAAGGAAAAAGGCTTAGAACTTAAAGTTAGTATCAATGTTACTAGCAGACAAATACAAGATACTGGATTTTTGAAAACATTGAAAAGTCTCTTGGATGCTCACCCAAAAATAAATCCAAGCAATGTAGAGTTAGAAATTTTAGAAACAGCTGCATTGGAAGATATTGTCAATATTTCTCAGATAATTCATGAATGTGAGAAGCTTGGCGTTTCATTTGCTTTAGATGATTTTGGAACGGGTTATTCATCTCTAACTTATTTAAAACGTTTACCGGCGAAAACATTAAAAATTGATTTAAGCTTTGTTCGAGATATGCTCATCGATCCAGAAAATCTAGCTATTGTGCATGCTATTATGGGGTTGGCAACGGCATTTCAACGCCATGTGGTTGCTGAAGGAGTTGAAAGCGTCGAACATGGCAGAATGTTGATTCAATTGGGGTGTACTATTGCGCAGGGGTTCGGCATATCAAAACCTATGCAAGCCAACGAAATACTGACATGGAGCGAAAACTGGCAATATCCAGACCTTTGGAACAATATTGGTCAATTATACTGGGAGGATAATGATTATCCCCTATTGGCAGCAGAAGTAGAACACCAAAGGTGGATTTCACTAATTGTTTATGCGGTTAACAACGAAAAGCCAATACCCCACAGCCATATAGAAGACTTTCATCATTGTAACTTTGGTGAATGGTATGATAGTCTGGGTGAGCAACGATATGGTGATAATTCGTTATTTAAAAATATTAATGAGTCCCATAAAAAAGTCCATCAAATAGCACTTAAGATTGACCAACACCTTCAGGATGGGGAAATCAATAAATCTAAAGAAAGCCTTATCGAATTACTCAGCTCTCGTGATGATGTTATAGGTCAATTGCATCAATTAGCCATCTCAGTAGCCCAAAAAGATAGTAGGATACAATAGTCTAACCAGCAATATTGTTAACAATGTAGTTAAAACAACTTCGTGAATAGGTCGTGACGCTATTCACGCACTGAATACAATTAATTGCATTTAAAAGAATAGAATAAGTTTAAAGCACAGTGAGTACTGGATTTTCTTGGCAGTTATTATGACGCATTCTCAGTAACTGAATGGTGAACACTAATGTCCGTTGTTGATCGCATTGAAGTCGTTAAATATTTTTTCTTTATTTACATTGAACATCCGGATTTGGCCTGAAGCTGTCTCTTAGAAAATTCATATACAGGTTTTGAGTAAAACATCTATGATTGTCTGATTCATCACTACACCTGACCTAGAGCATTAACAAAGTTAAAGACTGCTTAAGGGAATTTATTTCATCTATAGAATGGCTGCTTTTTCATTTGCAGGAAAATTTACTAAAATGCAGCTTCACGCCAGGATTTCCGCAATACTAGAATAATGAAACAGGAGTACCGAAACACGGATCTAATGAAGAATCGGTGAGTTATCCTGGCGACCTGCCGACTAAAAGTCTATGGGGCTAGCTTGAAAATTTAACTAACCCCATGAATTGAAAAGGAAAAATGGTGGGCCTGGAGTGACTCGAACACTCGACCTGCCGATTATGAGAAAACCAGACACTCACTAAATTTGTCTGTAACTTTAAGAATTTTAAGTGTTAATTTTATTTGAGTGTTAGTTTATTCTTAAATCCGACCCTATCTCGAAATTCTAGTAGTTCGTGTATCCGAAAATCGCCTTGAGTTTATGGATTCTGATTGGCTGAGAGCCAGCACTGGCAACAAGTTCCATCTGCCCGAACTCGATTCGAACACGAACCAGTCCCGAAAAAATTTTGAGTTTTGGGTGTAGAGTGACTGCCGTTTCATTTTTCAAACGCTATAATTGATGCAGTTAAAGTCAGTAATTAATTCGTGTAGTTCCCTGTGCAAAATAAGGTTTGCAATAGTCGAATTTGCCCTAAACCTGTCTTTAAGAAAGTTTAAACATTGACCTTAATAATATTTGACATAAATAGTTTACTGTTTGAACATCCAAAGATAAAATTAATTGGCGGATACCGCTTTTGTGGATAAATAAGCTGATACCCCATCGGATCCAACTGCAATTAGCAATTATGTAGACATGGGTTATATTCTAATAATACTCAACAATGACAATAACCACTTAAACGTTATTAATGAAAAAATATTTCGTCCAGATAACCATCCTTTCATCAATTGTTCTGATTGCAACATTCTTAATTGTGAGTACGCCAGAAGCAAGAAAGGTTCCATTTCCAACTGACTTAGCCAGTTGCGATATGCTCCTTTTCACAACTCAAAGTTGTCCTTACTGTAAAGCTGCAAGAAACTTTTTAAATAGACCTGAAATTGACATTAATTGGTGTGAAATTGACACAGAGCAAACTAAGGAAGGTTTTGCATTGTTTAGACAAATTGATGGTCAAGGCGTACCTGTTGCAATTATTGGCAATGAAAGGATAGATGGATATTCTCAAATAAGTTATGAGAAAGCAATCAATAGATTTAAAATAAACTTGTAAAATCAGTTTTATAAAAGTAGAAAGTTCAAATGACAAAAATTGCCCTTAAGCTGACGTTCCACCAAATTCTAGAATCAATAAGAATTTCCACATAGCGGTCAATTAAAAATGCTTGAATGAGCTTCCCTAAAGACAAAAACTGCCCAAATCATCTATTCAGGGCAGAGCTATTAACTAGTTTGTCAAACCTAACTTATACAGTGATTTATTTGATTCTCCATCTTTCTCCTTTTGAACATTTTGGCCAAAGTTTCGGATTTGCGTCACTTAGAAAGCTATTGCTATTCTGATCTGAAAGGTAAGCATTTTGGATACAGTAGACACCATGCCCTTGTGGGCTGATGATCCACTTTTCTCCTTTAGAACACCTCTCCCAAAACTTTGGGCTTTCATCACTGAGATAGCTCGCTTGGCCTTTAGATTCTAAATACACATTTTGGATACAATAAAGACCACGTCCTTGTGGTCTAATTTTCCATTTTTCTCCTTTTGAACATCTTTGCCAAAATTTAGGGTTGGCATCGCTTAGATAGCTTGGCTCTCCTTTTAAAGCTAAATACTCATTGTGAATGCAATAAACTCCTTCTAGTGCATAGGTTGGCGATACAGTTAAAAAAAATAATATTACTACAGGCAAAATAGTATGTTTAATTTTCATATATATTCCTCAATACTCATGTTTATGCAGACGCCGAATACCTTTGATAACTAAAAGTTAACGAATGTAATTTTTGTGGCATGCCTGATATGACATACACTTGAATAATTTAACACGACTAAAGTAATTCAAATTTTCAATAAATAGCTTAATTCAAGACAGCAAAGTAATCCATAAGCTTTGATTGATATTCAGGAAAATATTTCGTAATAGAACATAAAGTTACTGTTGGTTTTATTGTCTGTTTCATTAGAGTTGTGAAAACCCAATGAGCAAAACCATAGAATTGTCCACTTTGTATAAGACGATTTCTATCATTGCAGATGATTTTAAGCTTTGCCAATGACCGTTTCTACCAAATATTTGACGTTCAGATATTTAGAATTATAGTTTGAGAATAGGCCAAAATTAATATTTTCTAATTTCTAAAATACCTTAATATCCAATGACCTTAATGGGGAATCGCTTTAAAGAAGCGTAACGACTGAAATGACTACCAAAAAATTTCAAAATCACTCTCAGTTCTTAGTACTTCTGAAGTGTTCAATTTCCAACGAACTCTATTCCGATAAATATGTGCTATCTCCATTAATATTCAAATTTGGTAGTCAATCCGCAAAAATTTTCCAAGCCCTGTGTAAATTTGGGCCCCCTCATGGGTGCAGCCATACCCCGCCCCAAATTTTCCGGCAGGAGCCCGTTCTGGATCACTCTGGGGCAACCGGGGCCGGGGTGCAGCAAAAATTTTCGGCTGATTTTACCGTCGGGGGACGGTTGGTGGGAATGCTTGGTTTTTACAGTTCAAACAATTTGCCATCCTTAAACATAGTGAAACATATAATAGGTAGACATCCTTGTCTATGAAGTGTCCCTATTGATGGCCTGAAGCGGCTTTTAAGAGTTGCTCCGAAATCGTATCGCTTGCAGCCATGACAGAATCTGAAGACAAGTGAGAGTATTTTTCGGTAACAATAGAGCTGCTATGGCGAAGTACTCTTTGAACATCATATAAAGACCTGCCGGAATTAATCATGATGCTCGCCGCCGTATGACGTAATACATGGGCTGTCACATTTTCTAGTTTAGCTTCCTCCATGAGTTTCTGAAAACGTTTTTTGATGGATACATAAGGCTTACCTGTACTTAAGTTAACGAAAGGATAGGGGGATTCCTTGCTGCATTCACTCAGCACTTCAATGGCAGCCGCGTTAAGTGGAATAGAATCGGTCTTTTTTGACTTAGCGTGAGTACCCGGTATTTTCATAACACGATTCTCGATGCTGATATGTTCCCAACGACAGTTCAGACATTCACCCAAACGCAATCCAGTAGCCAGTAAGAACCGAATGATTCTTGCTATCTGACTATCGTCCATAATAAGTATAGGCATGAGCCTTGCCAATTCATCGGAATCCAAATAACGTTCCCTACTATGTTCCTCAAACATGGGGATTCCGACTGCGGGATTTTTTATATCTATTACCTCCATGATGTTGATACCTACATTAATAGAAGACTTAATCATAGCTAAATGACGATTGGCAAAACTTTTGGATAACCCCTGCTTAGGCAAGTTAGAATGAAATTCCTGAATTTGACGCCTACTGAGCTGGCTTAGCTTGGTATCCCCCAAAGCTGCCTTGATCCGCAGGTTATACATCTCATGATAATTCCTTGCAGACCGTCGCCTGGGAGTTATGTAAGGGAGGTAATGCTCAGTTATGAATTCATGATACGTCATTTCATTTCGTTTCTGTTTTACTTGAGCCTGTGGATCGTTGCCTAATGCTATTTCTGCACGTAGTTCTGTAACCATAGAGCGAGCTTGAGTCAATGAGATCAGGGATGCGAGGCCAAGTTTGACATGTCTGGTTTTATTATTCTCAGGGCTGCGATACCGTAAATAAAAGGTCTTTGCTCCAGCCTTAGTGCAGAGCAGATACAAACCGGTTCTGCCTGAATCCACCAACTCTTGCTGTCGAACGCCTTCAGCCACTTTATGATTTTGAACCAGCTTCTCCGTTAATTTTACAATCATAATATTTCTCCAGTAATTGTTTTTCATTGGTACTGGTACGAATAAACCCAGATTGTATTGGTTGTTCTGCGATACCATACCGGTACGTTTTTTGATAAGTGTGAATGAGTGCCGCCGGAACAGGGGTGCACAGATGTGCCGTGCTACACAAACCCATACAGGGCATGGCCTCGGGGGATTTGGCACAGCCGGCACGGGAAAAATTAAAATTAGATTTTCTGGTGGATGTTTTAAATTTAATGCGTGTTTTTGCAAAGTGGTTTCCTAAAAAATTTAATTTTAAATATATATGTTCCTCTGTGCCGCGGCCCCGCAGCCCATGTAAAATAAGGAAATTTACGGCACGGATAGCTGTGCCACTGCCGTTCTCCCACCGTGCCGCCGGAGCACTAGCTGTCAATAAATATCCATATCCTCCTCCTCGGATGATGGCCTTGCCATTTGATCCTCCTCATCGAGATCACGCCCGGTATCCCAGTCAATAGGTCCATCGATGTATGCCTCAAACTCACTACGGCAGACTTCAATCTCCGGTAACATAAATCCACGTTTTTTTACGCCATCGACTCTTTTTTGTACCTTCTCAATTGATGGACACATAGCCTTAAGGCTCTGGTTGATATCTATAGCTGATGGTAGTTTGTAAGGTTTTCTACCAGGTTGTGAGTCTATATCATTGATGATGGTTTCAGTCGCTATAAAGCCTGAACTTACTTGGATATCATTTAAGCTACTGTCAGTGCCAACTGTAAAGAAGCCATCCATTAGCTTGTCTTGCCACCATTGTTCTGTAGGGGATAGACTCTGAAGTTTTTGGTTAAGTAACTCTGCGGTTTGCGGCTTTTGTCGCACATCAAAGTCGCTCAAGTCCATGTGCATTAAATCATGCACCATCGCCTCAGCACCGCCATTGTCAATGTGTTGATACAATGCCTTCCATTTATCCGATTGCCCTTTCCAGGCCTCGGACACTCGCAAGGTAAAGTCACGCCTATCATCACGTTCGGTATGCTTCACATGAGTAGCATTAGTAGCGATGATAAACCTGTGGCAGCTGTTGATTTGCCGCATAGGCTGATTTTTCTGATTAATGGTCAGAACTGGTTCAGTGGATAGTGACTTGAGCCTGTCTGACCCACGGCGATCTCCAACAAAAAAAGCTTCATCCAGGAACACAACCAGACTGGCTTCCAGTGACGCATTAAATGTGCCTGTGACAGCACTCATATCATGTACCTGTAGAAAAGCCGACGCCCAGATCATGCGCAATATGTATGCTAGCGTGCCTTTACCAATGCCCTGGCCGCCAAGCATGATAATGATGACTCCTGGTTTTTCCCAGGGACGTTGGATAGCATGAGCCAGATACTTAATCAGATAGTAATAGTAAACCTTATTACCATTACAAATAATTTTAAATAGAAATATTTCTATCCCTGACCAATCACCTTTTTTGGGGGGGATTATCGCAATACCCTGCCATAGATTTAGATAATTCTTTGTTGTACCTTTTGGATTGAATTCAATCCCTGCATAACAAGTTGTATAAGGATCCTCAAAAAAGTTTTCTATTACTTTAGCAGGGTGTTCGATTGCAGAATAATGACGTCTTAAGTAGCGCTTGATACTTAAAGTCAGTTCGGAACGCGGATAAAAAGAAAGAGGGGTGCCAGTCTTAATATCCTTCGTTGTCTGTTCTATTGGCAGTCCATAAAATTTACCAGAAAAAATAATAAGTGCAAATTGAAGCTGAAGTGCATAAAGAGCCTGCTCTTCTGAAGACGTAGGATGGATAGTGCCCTCAGATTCTGCGGGAATAATCTCAGTTTCTTGTATTTGAAGATCTTTCCAGCCGTTCTGTTTAGCCAAGTGAAAGAAACTTCCTAGTGATGTGGCATTAGTTGGACAGACTTCTAAATTGAAGCGGTCCCAGATACCATCAAAAGACGCTTCTCCTGTCTTACCATTGGACTGGCTGGGCGTTACCCATTTTTCAGAAGGAGTATCACGTAATGCTCCGCTGCTTATGTCATGTGCAATTTGTTTCAATTGATTTGCAATATCAGGATTTTCTCTGGCGGCCCGAGCTAATGGTGCAATTATCTTGAATTTATACTCATCATCATCACAGTCTGGAGGGATATATGGAGCAGCCGATTGTAACCGTTCTAAGTCTACCCGGAAATTCTGGTCAGTGACTGCGTTTGAAGTAATCGTTTTAGCAGTGGTATGATTTTTTGGCTCAGCAGTTTTGCAATGCTTTTCGTAAGCTTTGTCAATTAAATTCAACATATCATCTGCATCAATCAATTGCTCATTAAAGTGAATCAACTCAACTGGTTTAGGTGGTGAGGATTTGTGATTCAGCGTTCCCGGTGGTCGTAATACGCTGGCTATATCAGCCGTTCGGGAAGGATCTACATAAAATCCCAGTTCTATAGTGAGTGCCTTGAGTTTTTTTGCAGCTATTTTCCAAATATCCTTATCAATCAATTCATTTAATAACCAATAAAGATGAAACCCACTGCCGCTGTTTACGACAGCATTTGAAGGAGGTAAAGCTATCTGGTTACAAAAGGAGTCTTGGGCCTCACGTGCTTTATCAGTTGTTGCATAACCTTTTTTTGATATTGATTTACCAAGGCCAATATCAACATCGAACCAGAAAGCTCTGGCTCCAACAGTATTGGCTGCAGTTCGATTATCTGGTGAAATGAAACTTGCACATGCATGATATACATCAAGGTCAGTTTTTTTCAACTCGTCGATTTGACTGTGAATATCTCGATTGACAGGGATGTTTCTGAAACTTCCAGGAATATTCCTATCATTAGTACATAAAAAATAGTGGTTGTTCTCTGATTTAGGCATGAGAACATTTAGGAGTTTATTAGTATTGTTTGGGGATTCGATTCTGGATAAGGCCGAATCTGAGCCTTTTTTTGTTAGCACCATCTCAGTGTCCTTTAAAAAAACACCGATTTGGTCAAAGAAAAGTAAGCGTGAATTTATTTTGTGCATAAAGTATCCTAACCAAATCGATTAAATTAAAGTAATTTAATAAATTTGAAAGGTATACTTACGGCTCAGCCTTTATTCCGGTAAGGACCTTATTATGGTCACAGACCTAACCTTTCTACGTCACAGTCACACAATGGATGCGCACGCTTGGGATTAATAGTGATTTTCTCTAAATTATATCTGCCCCTGCGGCAATTTAAACCTGCCTGGTTTTTTCACAGGATTTCTTGAAACTGAAGCAGACTAATGATTAGCACCAATTAATCTTAGAACAATAGTAATAATACTAGAGTACATTACGAATAATAATATTCGATTCCAAATTTTCAAGTGCGATTTGTGAAAAAAATTAATAAAAGTGGCTTTTTATTTACGCCCTAAAATTAATTAAAAAAATATAGTCAGGTATATGCCGCCGAAATCGCCAGTCTGGCTGAAAAACGACGACACAGTTGACGTTAGTGATTTCAAAATTTGCGATGGGGCAAGCGCCCGCTACGATACATACCCCAAAGTTTCCTTGATAGTAAGGCTAGGGCAGTAGCCAACAGTAGCACCATCAATACTTTTGTTCCCAAAGCATACAAATAAACAATGGTTGTATAGGAACCGAGTTTGTATAAAACAAGGCTCATTAGTAGGCCGCTGATAAATATAATCATGTGTTCTCCTTATTCGTCGTAAAAGTAATGACAGCGTCCCGCCATTTGACTGGCTAATGCGTTAGTAATATCAGTGATTACATCTTCGGGAAGCTCCCAGGCTAACACCTGCTCTAAAGCATCTAAAATAAAACTTTCTGGTATATTCATAATAATTATCTCCTAAAAAAATAATAATAAAGTGATGCCAATACGGCTAAAGTTGCTAGTGATTTAAGGGGGCTGCTATAAATAATTAGAAGCACGAAGACTGTGCCAAGTACTTTTGCGGGTGAATAAAGGATCGATAAAAGAGTCAAAGTAATTAAGATTGGAATGGTAATGAGCACCTCCTATTTGTTGCAAAAACCTACCAAGATGGTCGGAATAGTTTCGGGCTTAAGACTATACGAACTTGAGAATGTTGGTTTAGCAAGACTTATGGGAAGGCCGGCCAGCCGTTCGAAAGTCAGATGATCAGCTAGGTGCCCGGTTTTCAGCCACCAATGCTCTTCAGTAACTGCTCTGTACCGGAATACAAATAATGCTGATTCTTTCCCTCTATTTGTTTAAGCAGCCCTTCCTTTATGAGTACAGCAAGCATGAAAGATTGGTTATTAACTGATCTCCCAACAAATAACCCAGATAAAGCAATGGATGTGATCGGATTTTCAATAGTCGCAGTGCTGATAATGTCCGTGATTTTATCCAATGAAATCCATTCGTTAGAAAAGAAACCGCCTCCGGAGTTGCTACTTATTTTTATAAGAGTGTGATCCTGGGCATCCTTTGAAATGCTGTAAGTCAAAGTGCTTTTCTTAGAGATGGTTTGACACTTTTCAGTGCGAATGATTTTAAAAGCTTGTTCTACCGCTTTCTTTTTTGCAGGTTGTTTTGGCATAGATTTCTCCTGTGTTTAGGTTTAGATTAAATACCTCTTTTCATATAAGATGTTGTTTTTAGCGCGAAGTGGTACTGGGTTATTCAGGCAGGATATGTGACAGCTGAGGTGGAACAATAAGATAAACGCCAGCACCTGAATCGTTGGCTATGGCGAGTACTAAGTGGTAGTCCATTTTTAGTGAAATGATGTACTCTGGATAGGTCAGTGCAAACTCGATGTTTTGCCAAGCATCATCTCTTTTCAGCTGTTGGATAGAATCATGTGGGGCCAGAATAATCAGGGTTGAAGGTGCTTCTTCCCAGAATGCTCTTGCTAAGGTTTCATCATCGAAAGGTTCTATCAATTGCCGATAAATTTCTTCGACCACAATTTCGGGTAATACAGCCAGATCTGATATGTTTGGCCAACAAGTGATTACTTTCATTTTTAATCTCCATAAATAAAAAAGCCCGTCCCTGTATTCCAGGAAAAGGCTATTAAGTTAATTGAAATGCGATGACACGGTTGATAGAAGGGAGGCACAATAGCCGGTTGGGCTACCGAAAAATTGCCATGGGTGATCCAAACTGGTTGGCTCTCAGGCGCACATGGCCCGGATTTACCCCGGTAATGCCAGTGCGAGAAAACCGTAGACTGTTGCGGAATGGGGCAATTTTTGTCTGTTAATTTATGGGGAGGAAGCCGGGTGATTGTGCCGACTCAGATTTCTATATAAGATGTCGAATTTTCCGCAAATTAGAATATATGGTGGTGGGTTATTAGAGTCTCCTGCATGTTCCTCTGCAGGATCGGATTAAACATGGGTCAATTTTCAGTGCAAATATGGGGGGGGAGTGGATCAGTTTTGAGTGCGAATGTAAGCGCTTAAGTTGTAGAATACTTGAATTAAATATAATAAATGAAGCTATATCACAAACACACAATTACGGCCATTTTCTTTAGCCTTGTACAATGCTTTGTCAACGCGCTCAATCAAAGTTGAAATGTTGTCTTGTTGTGTTAGTGTGGTTACACCAATACTGATGCTGATATTGGTGAGTCTGAAATTATGATTTTCGATATTTCGCCGAACTCTTTCGGCCATTTGTTTTCCTGTTGCTGCATTGGTCTGAGGTAATAGAATCATGAATTCCTCTCCTCCCCATCTTGACAGAAGATCGGCCTCACGGATGTCACTGCTGATTTTCTTAGCCACTTTTTTGAGTATATCATCTCCCGACTCATGTCCATAGGTATCATTAATCTGTTTAAAATAATCAATATCCAACATCAACAAAGTTAAATCCTCATTATACCTAAAAGCTCGAGAAACTTCTGATTTGACCTGAGTGTCAAACCGACGTCGGTTAGCAATTTCAGTTAATGGATCAGTAGTAGCAAGTCGCCGTAGTTCCGCTTCCGCTGCCTTTCGTGCTTCTCTGTCACTACGGGCAACGATTATTTGACCCAGGACTGCAACCACAGGAGCTAGACTGTCCACCAGCTTTTGATCATAACCGCCCCGACGATTCGCTAGACCTATCTCACCAACTAGCTTGTTACCGAATAACACAGGGATACCAAGAAATGACTTAATTGACGGATGGCCTTCGGGCCAGCCTCCTCGACGTGGATCACTGGCAATATCATTAGATATGACCGTTTCCTCATGAGTTATGACCCTGCCAAAAAGACTGTCCTGCTTATCAAATACAAATCCCTTATGTCGATAATCCTCGTATAATTCCCTAGTTGCTTCATTCCAAGCCATATTACTCAACGAGTAGGCGATCAAATATCTGTTTCCGTCAATTTTTTTTGATATCTCACCGATTAGGCCATATTGGCTTTTTGTGAAATCCAATAAGTCATCACGTAATGTGTTATACATCAGAAAAGGATCTGGTTGGGAGATGAACTGATCTCGAAACCGATCAATAATTGCGAGCTTAGCTTGTGCTTCTTTACGTGCGAGAATTTCTTTACGAAGAGTTCGGTTCCAATAAAGGATTACAAGCAAAATTAATACAGCAGTTGCCACAATCTGCCATACGATTTCGGTTGAAATAATCCCTTTTACCTCTGTGGATAGCCAACGTTTACGAAGCTTAAAATGCTCAGCAGCAGTCATGGCTGCCAAGGCCTTATCAAAAAGGTTGGCAAGTTCTGGTATATCCTTTCGTAGAGCAATCTCTAGTTTGTTTGGCGGGAAGGGGGCAGGTGCTGTTACTTTAATGTTGGCGAGACCGAGTATATTGGCAGTGTAGATACCAACCATGAGATTACCAATATAAGCATCAGCGTTTCCTTTTGCAAGTTCGGTAAGGGCTTCTCCTGTAAAGTTTGTGTATACCAAATCCAAATCTGAGTATTGCTCTTCAAGAAGTCTCGCAATAGCATAGCTTCTTTCAACTACGACCTTCTTGCTAGACAGATCAACAATGCTTCCTATGGGATCGCTTCTGTCTAGTTGGAAGATGACAAACGGAGACTCTACATAGGGACGCGTAAAAATTGCCACCTTTTCTCGCTCCTCATTACGATGCCATCCTGGTTGAACCGCAATCCCTCCATGTTGCTGCATGGAGACAATGGACTGGTTTACGTTTAGTCCAGAGACAAAAATACAGTTGAGATTGTAAACTGCACAGAGCATATTGACGTAATCGATGCTCAGTCCTTGAGGTATTCCTTTGTTCACAAAGTGGAACGGGGGATAGTCTCCGACACGAATAAGCAGACGAGGAAAAGAGTCGAGCCAGATATGATCTTTCTGGTCCAGACTGATTCGCTCCCTAATTACATTAGCCAGCGTTATCAGCTCAGGATCATCAGGGACCTGGAGCATGTTTTTTACAGACTCATGCAATACCTGTTTCTTTGCAATATGATCTTTTGCAAGGCTTGGGAAAATCAGGGAAATAAAAATCAACAAAACGACAGCAAAAGTTTTCAAAAACTATTGGCTCTCTTATCACAAGAAAAAATCCGATGTATAATTCTGCTACAGAATTTAAAAGTGCATTTAGGATAGGGTTTACCAGTCATTGACATAATTCCATCACCAACTTTATTTTAATGTTTAAATTAGCCGATACATAAAAAAATTTTACAAATCTTTTAACTTCTCTCTAATTTCTAAAAACTCACCCAAATGTTCAAAAAAAATATCAATTAATGTGGGATCAAAATGTTCACCCTTTTCCTCACGAAACATTTTAAATATTTTTTCATCATCCCAAGCAGGTTTATAGATTCTGGCGCTACCTAAGGCATCAAAAACATCTGCTAATGCAGTAATCCGACCATAGATATGAATGTCTTCACCACTTATTCCTTGGGGATATCCTTTTCCGTTCCATTTCTCATGGTGTTCATAAGCAACCGTCGCAGCCATTTTTAATAAAGGCCTATTTGAATATTTGAGCATTTCATAACCAAGTTGAGCATGCTCTTTCATTTTTTCAAATTCTTCAGGTGTAAAGCGTGCCGGTTTATTTAGTATGTTATCGGGGATAGCAACTTTGCCTATATCATGCATAGGTGATGCCTGTTTGAGCATTTCGGCTTCTTTTTCAGGAAGTCCATAATATAAAGCTAATAATTTAGAATAGGCTGCTACCCGTTTTACATGATTTCCAGTTTCTTTTGAGCGGGTCTCACCTATAGCACCCATAGTAAAAACAACCTCTCGCTGGGTGTCTTCAATTTCTTTATTTAAAAATTCCACCTCTTTCATTTTTTTTTGTAGTTCATCATATTCCTTGCGCTGGCGTTTGTCACTGCGTTCCAAAATTTTATTTTGCCGTCTTAAATCTTTAGTTAGTTTATCAACCGTGGAGGTAAAACTAAACTTTAATTCTTCTAGTTCGTTTAATAATTTGTCTTCAGCACCAATCATTATTTATTTCTTCACAAAGTTAAAAGTTAAATCTTCAAAATCTTCTAAGAAGTCTTCACCGGCTTCTTCTGCGCTTTCGTTTTCTTCATCAAAAATCCAGTTAACTTCAATGTCACATTTTTCTTTGACCTCATCTAATAAGTCAAAGAAATCAAAGAAAAATTTTGAACTACTGGAGTTAAAATAAATAATTTCCATATTTACTACAGTTTTACCTTGTGGTGTACTATTAAAGTAATCTTCCAACCAGTTCATTACTGGTTCATAAAATTCAAAGGTATTTTCTGGATAGGACTTGCCAACCATCGAAACGATGCCAGTATCGGCATTGAGTGAAATTTCTGGGGTATATTTTGTTGCTTCAATATTCAAATTTTCCATTTTACATATCCTTAGAATAATTAACCCTTAAGTTAATACCATTTTGCTCATTGATTGTCATTTCAAATGGTTAACGATTTTTGATGTAACTTTTAAATATAAAGTAGAGATATTGCTTATTAACAGATGTAAACTGATAATCGAACCTATCACATCTTTTGGCAATTTCAAGAAAACCTATACCAGCTCCCTTGTCATGCTTACCTTTACCGCTTTTTCGTAATTTCCTATACAGTACCTTAATATCATCTTTATTTAAGTTTGATAGATTTTCTAACATTGGGGCTAATTTAGTCCTATCATCTTGACCTACCAAATTTCTGGACAATACATAATATTCATCTGAATCTTTATTGAATCCAACAAGAATCATCCCTTTAGGATCAAACTTATCTTTTTCTTTAGAGACATGCTTTGAATAATTCATCATATTTTGGGAGAGTTCTATAAAGATAGTCATAAGGTTTGTTGAAACACTGAGATTCATATCATTATTTTCTGTTTCATGTTCCAGTGCTTCTGTCATGCCAACTATTAGTGAATGAGTCAATACACCACCATAAGTCAGAAAGACAATGCCATCTTTATCTAATAATTTCTCAAGTTGGTCTATTTGTATACTATCACTCATTATTTTTCCTTTGAGAGAATTTATACCCATTCTCTTAATTATAAATAAGCTATGATTGAACTAGTCTATTTTTACACCGATCATAGTCACATCATCATTACGTTCATGTTCTGATTGATATTCATTTAAACTGTTAAGTAGCATTTCTTTTTGAATTTTCATGTTTGCCTTTTGATTTTTTAAAAGTAATGCTTTTAATCGTTTTTTACCAAATGGAAAACCTTTTTCCCCTCCATTTTGATCAATATATCCATCTGTAGTCAGATAAACTTGCATACCTTTTTCAATCTTAATGTTATGCTCCTTAAACTTAAATTCGACGTCAGATTTTTTGTACCCAATGGAGTGTCTATCACCCTTTATCAAAGTAAGTTCATCATTTTTTACAATAAATAAAGGTGTTTCTGCTCCACTAAATTTAATAATTTTTTCGGCTTTATTGTAATATAATATTCCACCATCAAACCCCGCATTACTATTACTAGACTCACTGTCCTGTTTTAATAGATGCTTCATACTTCGGTTAAATATAGATAATATTTTTGCAGGACTAGGAACTTCATTACTACTTTGAATTTTTGCTGTTATTTGACGCTCAATTGCTTTAACCAGCATAGTTACAAAAGCCCCAGGTACTCCATGACCGGTGCAATCGATCACCATAATCAGAATTTCATCGGGATTTAATTCACTGGCAAGATAAATGTCGCCGCCAACAATGTCTTTAGGTTGCCAAATGACAAATGCTTCATCAAAAAACTGAGTGAAAATTTTATTTTCAGGTATCAGAGCACCTTGAATCAAAGATGCATAATTAATGGAGTCATGAATTAGTTTGTTTTTCTCTGCCAGTTCTTCTTTTTGTTGTTCAACTTCATGTGAGGTAACATCACTTAAATGCGAAATAGCTTTGACAATCATATCTGAACTGGAGACCGCCGTGGTTGTTTCCGTTCGAATTTGAGAGTCTTTTCCAGATTCTTTTTTGAGTATTTCACTTTCAGATAAAAACAACATGGTCATGGTTTCATTTAATACCTCAGATGTATGGTTAGTTAGGGTATAAAATTCACCATAAGTAAAAAAACCGGCCATATTTATTTTATCGGCGATAGGTTGAGTTTCAATTTCTGTATGTTCTTTTAGTATGATTTTTCTACTCATACAAGAATAGACATAGGCTGCTTCATATGCATCAATATTTGATTTAGTTAAATAGCTGTTATCCATAATCATATCTACATTCGCATAGGCAAATTGTACTTCTTCATTCGTCACCATGTTTCCTGTATAGTTTGCAGAGCCGTCCTCATTAAATGAAAATAAAATACGTGAAACGTCCATACCTTCTTTCACTTTTACTAGAGGATATAATGCTGCAGTGTGGGGTAGACCATTGGCCACATCATCACCCAAGTATTTACGATAAAGTTCTTTCACCGTCATAGAATCAATGGAATGCACCATATTCCCTGTAGCTTGGGTAATTCTCATTTTTTTACCCACTGGACGCCAATTTAGTTTGTAGTAATTACTGACATTTAATTGATCACTATTTAAGGTTATAGCAGCCACTGCATGATTGGATATTTCCTGGTTTAATAGAACGAGGGTATTTTGTAACAGGCCATTATCGCCAGCCATTCCTCCTGCAATCAGAACTTTTTCATTGACCGATTTAATCCCATTGAATAGCTCATTAGGTAGGGTGAAGAATCCATCAGAAAATAAAATGAGAACCTGTGTGTTTTCCTGGACAATCTCATTTGCAATTATTTCTCCACTAATAAAAGAATCAGAGTTGCTAATAAAATGACTCTTTATTTGGGTATGTTCAAAGACAGAAATAGATAGGATGGTTTGATTATCGGTGACTTTCCCATCCATAATTTCACCACCCGTTGTTGCTCCAATTATGGTGGCTGAAGGTAGCAATTTTGAAATATTGTTACTTACCTGTTTTAGGTGCTCCTCAACAACAATACCTGAAAATAACTGTACTAATATTCCTGATGAGTCAATAATTCTATTTTGTTTTACAAACGAGGATAAGTCTTCTTCTTTACTATAAATATGATTAAATAGTTGCATAATTAATATCGCTATCCTAATTTTCAGTAGTAATTAAAGTATTAATGTATTTTGTTAAAAATGTTAACTTATCTAAAATAACCAACTATAACCAAGCTGAAAATTGTATTCGGCTACTTCTATCGTTAATTCAGGATTTGCAGAACCATTACCATTAAAAGGTTGCTGACGATTAATTTCTTTATTTTTTACGGCCCAGCTAAACACAAAGTCTAGTGTTGAATTTTTTGAAAGTTGGTAAGTAAAACCACTCATCAAGTGTGTTTTTACAATAGGAGGTAAGGTATGGAGCATATAATTTTCATTAACCGGATTGTTTGCAAAACTGGCACCTAAGCGAAGTATTAAGTTCTTGCTATACTGATATGCTCCTCCCACGGAAAAGACGGTAATATCTTCCCAGTTTTGAGGTACCGAAAGGCTTAAATCACCCGCGCCATCAAGTTCGAGCTTGAAATCAAGATTTTTCATACTATCTGCATATTGAATATGGCGGACATCGAAATTCACTTTGGCTTTTTCATTGATAGTATAATTAAAACCTATGGCAAACCATGCTGGCATCTGAAAGTCGCTGAGGGTTAATTTTCCAGTAAAATTAACAGGCGCATCAGGATTAGTCCCTGAAGCATAAAGTAAGCTTTTAACATCTCCTTTTGCATCCTGAAACCGTGTTTTAAGAGAATAAACAAGGCCCAACCTGGTTTTATCTGTAATCTGATAGGTAAAACCTAGCTTGCCACTCCAGCCAAAAGAATCGAAGCCGCTCAATAAAAAATTATTTTTTGAGCTAGATAAATAAGCTGCACCAGATTTTCCAAGTAATCCAGCCATTGCAGGAAAAGCAGCCCCACTGACTCTATTATCCTTAGCAAGAGCACCTATTTGGTCAACCCCCAGCAATACATCCATATTCCATCCGTTCCATAACAAATCAAATGAACCACCAATTGAAAATTTATCATTCAACTTAAAGCTCATTCCTATAGGAGCTCTTAGTACAAGTAAACGGGATGAAATATTTTGTCCAGTATCAAATCCAGCTGGTGTTGAAGATAAAAAACTATTACTGCCATACTCGGTTCCTATCCCGCCTTCAACAAACAAGCCCAAACCGTATACGGATTTACCTATGCGCTTTGCATAGGATAAAGCAGGACCAATGTATGGATTTCTGTTATTACTTTGTGTCTTACCCTCTATGGAACCTTGAGTTGAACTGAAGATGTCAATATCACCAATAATAACATCTAAACCTAGTGATATCCGGGTATCACTAGGCATCAATGCTAATGTAGCTGGATTATACATTAAGGCATAATTGCCAATATCATCCGCAACCCCTGTTCCCCCCATGGCTTTGGATATTGGTCCATTGGCTTCCAGATGAAAACCATTAGTCGCATATGCGTATGAGCTTTGCACAGCTAACACTAAAATTAGTACCAGAGATTTTATAGAATCCACACGATATTCTCCTTTGAAAAATTAAATAAATGTCTAATTTTTCATCCTTTATTCAATGGTTAACCAAAGTGTTCAAGGTAAAAATTACGGCCGAAATAATTATATAGAGTGGAAAGCGCCTGTCGAACTGCTATACTGAAATTTTATATACATTTATACTTTTGAACTATTCAACAAACGACAATATTAAAGTCATTCTGTAATAACTTTTACACTTTTACTATGCAGAATCCGCAAACAAAACTTAATTTCCCCCCTTCGAATGATTCGGAAGTTCCTCTAGGCAAAGTGGTTGAATTAATTACTACTGATCCTGCTGAGTTTGAATTTGCTCTGAGGCCTTGGGAACTCTGGGTTAAACCAAAAGAAGCTGGTGCTTTTCATAACAAGTTGCTGATGTTGGCGGCTCCAGAATTTATGATCTACAGGGAATGGTACCAATTATCATTGCACATACAAGGCCTAAGTCCAGCCAATATGTTAGGCATTGGAATACCAATGGGGAGTGTTGGACAGGCTGGACTATACTGGGGTATTTCACATCCACCAGGAAGAACTCTTCCTGCATCACTACCAGGTCCTGTTGATGGAAAGTTATTTGGCGGTCATTCCCAAATTATTATTTTTATACATCTCGATTTACTCAAACGAGAACTTTCCGATTCACTATACAAAAAACTTAAGCTTGCAGCAGACACTCACTTGGTTAGTGCTAATCAGCGTTACTTGTATATCTTCTCAGTTTGGGCAAATACATTATTAAAAAATATAAGATTAACTCCAAACCTAGTTAAGTCAGCAACAATTATAGAAGTAATTAAGCAGGAGCTTATCGATCATCTTATCAATCTTGCATCAAGTATACCTCCTGAGACAGTGCTTATACCATCGTCAGCTAGAACAAGAGGTTTTAAAAAAGCGATAGAATATCTTCGTTATACCCAAGATAAAAATGTACCAATCTCAAAATTATGCCATGTTTCTGGAATCAGTGAACGTAGTCTTCAATATGCATTTCAAGATGCCTTTGGCATGCCACCAAATATAATAATGCAATACAGACGCCTACATTTTGTGAGGCAGGAGTTACTCCTGTCAGATACTAAAAGTGTTTCCGTTACAGAAGTTGCAATGAAATTTGGTTTTCTAGAACTAGGAAGATTTGCAAATCGTTACAAGAAATTGTTCGGGGAACTACCATCGCAAACTTTGGCAAGGAAAATTTAATTTTTTTGCAGTTTCTTCTTTTGTAAACATACTACTGACGATTTTGAACAATTCATTATGGTCAACCCAAATAAGGGCTTAAGAACTATTAATAAATGAGATTCTAAGCAATATAAGTGTTCGTTAATCCTTGATAGCAAGTTTCTTGCCTCAATTTAATGTACATGGATGTTATTTGGCAATTAATGAAATAGCATGGCATTGTTCAAAATAATTTACAGTTGTCCAAATTAACTTAGAGTTTTACTACAACCTTTAAATTGATTGCAGATGGCAATATTAATAAACTCTAAAATGGATAAAAAATATTTACCAAAGTCTGGAGTGTCACCTGACCTAGAACATTAACAATGCTAAAGACCGCTTAAGGGAAAATATTTCATCAATAGAATGGGTGCTTAGAAAAATTTACTGGGATAGCGCCAGGATTTCCACAATATTAGAATAAACTTTATACATTGAATCAGGAGCGCCGGAACGTATCGGAACACGAATCTAATGAAGAATCGCTGAGTTATCCCAGCGACCTGCCGACTAAAAGTCTATGGGTCTAGCTTGAAAATTCAACTAACCCCATGAATAAAAAAGGAAAAATGGTGGGCCTGGAGTGACTCGAACACTCGACCTGCCGATTATGAGTCGGATGCTCTAACCAACTGAGCTACAGGCCCTAATGCTTTTAAGGATGGCTATTATACTGATTTCAACAATAAATGTGAACCATCCTTGAAACTTTTTATTCTTCTGTCATGAAGCTACGTAACACTTCCGACCGTGAAGGGTGGCGTAATTTACGTAAGGCTTTTGCTTCGATTTGACGAATACGTTCACGGGTTACGTCGAATTGTTTTCCTACTTCTTCCAAGGTGTGGTCGGTATTCATATTAATACCAAAACGCATTCTTAATACCTTGGCTTCTCTGGCTGTCAGACTTTCTAAAATATTTTGGGTAGCTTCTGATAAGCCTTCGGTAGTAGCTGATTGAGAAGGTGAGCGAATATTTTGATCTTCGATAAAATCACCTAAATGCGAATCATCGTCATCACCGATAGGAGTCTCCATGGATATGGGTTCTTTGGCGATTTTTAAAACTCGACGTACTTTATCTTCCGGCATTTCCATTTTGTCGGCCAGCTCATCCGGTGTGGCTTCGCGACCTTTTTCTTGTAATATTGTACGAGAAACACGATTAAGCTTGTTAATGGTTTCGATCATATGTACCGGGATACGAATGGTTCTTGCCTGGTCGGCAATAGAACGCGTAATGGCCTGGCGAATCCACCAGGTGGCATAGGTCGAAAACTTATAACCGCGTCGATATTCAAATTTATCGACGGCTTTCATTAAGCCGATATTACCTTCCTGAATTAAGTCCAGGAATTGTAAGCCACGATTGGTATATTTTTTGGCAATGGAGATAACCAGACGTAAGTTGGCTTCCACCATCTCTTTCTTAGCGCGACGTGCTTTAGCTTCACCGATAGACATTTGACGGTTAATGCTCTTTAAACCGGCAATGCTCATGCGACAATCTTTTTCAATAGCAACCAGCTTTTCTTGGGCACGGCGGATTTTATCAGCGTTTAGGGCCAAGACTTCTGAATAAGCTTTACCGCTTTGGATATGCTTATCCAACCAGGTCAGATCGGTTTCATTGTCCGGAAACGAGGTGACGAACTCTTTTCGAGGCATATGCGCTTGTTCAACACAAACAGCTAAAATTACTCGCTCATAGTCGCGGATAGTATCAATTAACCGTCTTAAGTCATAAATTAATTGATGATTTAGCTTTGGAGCAAGCTTAAGCTTCATAAACTCTTCGGCTAATTCTTCACGTAGTGATTTACATTCTTTACTATCGGGTTCAAACTCACCCTGTGTTGTCATTAACTTTGTTTGCAGGTCCTTGAGGATATTGAAATGTTCGTGGACCATTTCCATATCAGGCCCGTCATTAGCAGTATCCGAGTCGTCTACATCGTTACTATCGGCCATTGCACTTTCTTCAACATCGGCATCGGTAAGGGCAAAACCGGAACCGGATAAGATGTCGGTAATACGTAGTTCACCGGTCTCAATCTGTTCGAATTTAGTCAATAAGGTGTTAATGGTGGAGGGATAAGTGGCTAATGCAAGGTACATCTGACGCATGCCTTCTTCGATACGCTTGGCAATAACGATCTCACCTTCGCGAGTCAATAGTTCCACGGAACCCATTTCACGCATATACATACGCACGGGATCAGTGGTTCTACCCAAATCTGTTTCTATGGAAGCTAATGCGGCTGCGGCTTCTTCGGCGGCAACTTCATCGGCGGTATTGGTGTCAGCAACCAACAAATCGTCAGTATCCGGCGCTGCTTCATAGACGGTAATCCCCATGTCGTTAATCATGGAAATAATATCTTCTATTTGTTCGGGTTCAACCAGATCATTTGGCAGGTGGTCATTGACTTCAGCATATGTCAGATAACCCTGCTCTTTACCACGAGCAATGAGTAGCTTGATTTGAGATTCTTGAGACTGCTGTTTTTCCATAGACAAGATAATTCTTCCCAATAAATTAACCGAGACTTCCGACAAATCCAGAAGATTTAGCGGACAAATACGTTCTATACCAACGAAAGTGAACTCGTAATTATACCATAGTTTTCTAATGTTGTAATATCAATATGCGATGCGTTTTCATTTTCTACTACATAATTGCAGAAATTCTTTCTTTTCTCTGGAGGTAAGACCCTGTTGTTTGTCGATTCGTTGCAATTGTTCTATTCGCCGTTGCTGTTTTTTTTGTACGAATAGCGCTAATAAATCCAGATACTCATTCTTAATCGCTGTTTTATCGTCCAATAATAGTGGTTCCAGCATTATTTTTTTTAGCTGTTTCTCTTCCTTGGGATTGTCCCATATGCTTAATAAGCGGGCTAAATTTATTTTGGGATCAAATTGAAAAAGATCAAGTAAACGCACAAATATTTTCGTTCCATCCTCATCTAAGTTGAGAAAATAATCGGGATTTCCGGAAATTAAAGCTAACTCTGGATAATTCAATAAATAGGTGATCGCTTTCCAAAGTGGTGAAGCTGCTTTTGTATTCTGTTTTTTTGGGGTAAAAGCGTTTTGGTTGCGTTGAGCAGAAACTTGTTGTTGCATTACTAGCGGTTCTTTTAATATTCCGGATAGATCGGCTATTCCTACTTCAGCCAGGTCGGCCAAATGGTTTTTCATTAAAAGATAAAATGCACTGTCGGGTGGTATTTTGTTTAAATAGGGTTTGGCCAGGTCGATGAGTTTGGAACGTCCGTCATAACTATGGATATCGACTTGTTTTAAAAGGGTTTGATAGAAAAAGTCGGATAGGCTTTGGGCCTCGTCGATGCATTGTTCAAAATAAGCTTTGCCTTTTTGTCGAATCAGACTATCGGGATCTTCACCATCTTCGATAAACATAAACTTACCTTGCTTGCCAGGCTTGAGCAATGGTAATAAGTTATCCATGGCTTTCCAAGCTGCATCTCTACCGGCGCGGTCGCCATCAAAGCAGAAAATAACGTCAGGAGCGGCTCGAAAAAGTTTTTCCAAATGGTTTGGTGTGGTTGCTGTACCCAAAGTTGCCACTGCATAGCGCAGATCATATTGGGCTAATGCCACCACATCCATATATCCTTCGACCACTAAAATGCGCTCAATTTTCCGGACCGCCTGGGTCATTTCATAGAAGCCGTATAATTCACTGCCTTTATGAAATAAAGGTGTTTCCGGTGAGTTTAAGTATTTGGCTTGGCTTTTGTCTTCGCTCAGAATGCGTCCGCCGAAACCGATGGTACGACCACGGCGATCCCGGATAGGAAACATTAAGCGGTCTCGGAAACGATCATAAAGACGGTTTTTCTCTTCCGAATGTATAATTAAACCAGTATCTAATAACGTTTGTTGTTCGTTTGTTTGTGTTTGCAGTAACTTGAGGATACTGTCCCAGCCATCGGGACTGTAGCCGATGGCATAATCTTTGACAATTTGTTCGGAAAGACCACGGGTCTGAATATAGTTTTTTACCGGTGTATCTATTTGAGTTTTTAGCTGTTGTACATAATAACCACTGACTTTTTCCATTAAGTCAAATAAAGAGGTTTTTTTTTGTTTATTTTCGAAGCCGTCCTTGCTTTTGATGCGGGGAACTTCGAGACCGAGACGGTCGGAAAGTTCTTCGACGGCATCAACAAAATCCAGGTGTTCGTATTGGACTAGAAATTCAAGGGCGTCGCCACTAACGCCACAGCCAAAACAGTGATAATACTGGCCATTGGCACTGACATTAAAAGAGGGCGTTTTTTCGCCATGAAAAGGACAACAGGCAATATAATTAGTACCGCGTTTTTTTAATGGTACGCGGCTATCGATCAATTCTACGATATCGATACGGGAGAGTAGGGAGTCTATAAAGTCGCGAGGTATTTGACCTGCCATAACAAAAATTTAATGATTAATTAAGCTATTGTGGCAGGTTTTGGGAAGATCAGAAATTAACTGGCGAGTTGCTTTTTAACTAATTGGCTGACTTGCCCCATATCCGCCTTACCCTGAATCTGGGGTTTGAGAATACCCATTACTTTACCCATATCCTGCATGGATTGGGCACCTGAGGATTCCATCGCTGCTCTAATGAGTTGGCTGATTTCGTCTTCAGATAGTGCTTTAGGAAGATATTCCTGAATAACGGCTATTTCAGCTTCTTCCTTTTCGGCTAACTCGCTGCGACCCGCTTCATGGTATACTTTGGCGGACTCGCGACGTTGTTTTACCTGTTTATCTAATATAGTCAGCAATAAGGCATCGTCTACTTCGATGCGTTCATCAACCTCACGCTGTTTGACGGCAGCTAGCAGCATTCGAATCACTGCCAGACGATCTTTTTGCTTGCTTTTCATGGCATTTTTCATGTCCTGAGTTAAGCGTGCTTTGATTTCCTGACTCATCAAGTACTACCTTGGTTAATTAAATTGCTTGGTTCTTAGTTTAGCTAGTATAAATAAAGGACTAGTTAAAATAAGTTTTTAATACATGCGTCTACGACGACCAATCTCACGAGATTGCTTCTTCTGCCAGCGTTTAACAGCAGCAGCTGATTTACGCTTACGAACCGCAGTTGGCTTTTCATAATGTTCACGACGTCTTACTTCAGACAAAACCCCTGCTTTTTCGCATGAACGTTTGAAACGACGAAGAGCAATATCAAATGGCTCGTTTTCTTTAACCTTAACTGATGGCATGTATTCTCAATCCTCTAAAAAACAATTATTGCACCCACTCGGGCGATAAAGACCGGATACTATACTCTTATTTTTTATTAAATGCAAAAACAAATTGTAATAAATCAGGAGAAATTAAAGCCATATGGGGAAACTTATTATTGAAGGTGTTGTCATAAATATGTATAAATAAAAGCGTGATAATAAATTAAAAACCTATGGGCATTTGAATGCGATACTTGATGAAAAGTGTATCAGTTTTAATTGGTGTAATGTTTCTATTAGGGAATAGTTTGTTGTATGCCGAAATTAATGACTTGAAAATAGAATATTCGGTTCATATGGCTAATATCGGCTGGGGAGATTGGGTCTCTGAGGGAGTGAGTGCAGGCACGCAAAATGAACAGCGTCAACTTGAAGCCATAAAAATTAAATTGACTGTCGAAGCGGGGATGAGCGTCGAAGATTGTTCGGTTCTCTATCGAGCCCATGTGGCTGATATAGGCTGGTTGGATTGGGTGAAAGATGGTGCCGTAGCCGGAACAACCGGTGAAAATCGGCAATTAGAGGCCATTGAAGTAAAGCTAAAGGATTGTCCTAAATGGTCTGTAGAGTATGAAACTTATACGGCTAAGTATAATTGGATGGGGGCTGTAAATAATGGCAGGACCGCCGGGACGTTGGGACAAGCTTTGGCTATTGAAGCGATTAAGGTTCAATTGTTGCCCGCGACTTGTGGTAGTCAATGGGACTGGATAAATCCCCCTATATCCGGAGGACCTATAAATGATATTGATTGGTCTGAAGGGTTGCAGCAGTATGTTGCGGTTGGTTTGAACGGAGAAATTCAAACTAGCCGGGATGGTAGACAGTGGCAAGGACAAAACTCGGGGGTATCGTTAGATATTTCAAGTGTCGATTGGAACGGCCATAAATGGTTGGCTGTCGGCGGGTATTTAGATCGTGTCAAACACCAATATCATGGATTGGTTTTGAGTAGTCCAGATGGTGTCAATTGGCAAAAAATAGACGTGCATATCCCACATTTACTGACTGATATTGCTTGGTACAAAGATCGTTGGATAGCGATTGGAAGTGTGCCTTATCCATACAACACTCCTGATAAAAATGTAGTTTTAACCAGCATCGATGGCGTGAGTTGGCAGGAATTCTTACTGGATACGTCTTATGCACTAAATGCAATTGACTATAGTAGTGAACAAATTGTGATTGTAGGAAAAAATGGTGTCATTATTTCTTCTTCTGATGGGATATCGTGGACGGAAATCAATTCCGGTACAAGAGAAACATTAACGGATGTCAAATGGAATGGGCTGCTATGGGTAGCAGTGGGTTGGAACGGCACCATTTTGTCTAGTTATGATTCAAAGATTTGGCAGATACATCAGTCCGTTGATGAAAACCATCTTTACACTGTAGGCTGGAATGGAAATATGTGGCTTGCAGTAGGTGGGGATAGCATTTTTACAAGTCAGGATGGTTATTTATGGAAAGGCCAAAATTCTGGAATTTCAAAAAGTTTAAACACAGTAACTTGGGGAAACAATCAATGGGTTGCCATGGGAGCTGCAGGAACAGTCCTCACTTCGGATGATGGAATAACCTGGAATCAGCCGACTGTAGCGCTTACAGAGCAATATCTATATGGATTAACCGGTGACGGTGAGTCATGGTTGACCTCAGACGATGTTGGGAATGTTTTGAGTACCAATGACGGAGCAAATTGGCAGAAACAGATTATCGGTGAAGATGAATATCAATATTCATTTGCTTGGCATGATGGCTTATGGGTTGCGGTAGGTAGAAGTATTGAATTGGACTTTTCTCAATGGGGTACGTGTATTGGATGCCCGAGTGTTGTAGCTAGTGGAATTATTTTAACCAGCCGCGATGGGGTGACATGGAAAGAGCAATTATCAATCCAAAATTATGAACTAAGTCAGGTAACTTGGAATGGTCAGTATTGGTCTGTTTTTGGCAATCCTGCCTATTCCGGGGCTAGAGTGATATATATCAGCGAAAATGGAGAAAATTGGCAGCAATACAATATTAATACATCGGATAGTCTCAAGGCTATCCAATGGAATGGAGAATATTGGCTGGGGTTTGAATATGGAGATGCTGTTGCTATTAGTTTGGATGGGATTATATGGCAGGAGTATCCATTATCGGCTGCAGGGGATATTCTCTCCGTGTTTTGGAATGGTGAAAAATGGTTGGCTGTAGGACGTGATGGAAAAATTATTTCCAGTGTCAATGGTATGGATTGGCAGCAACAGGAGACCGGTACGGATAAAAATTTAAATCAGGTCAAATGGATTAATGAGCAGTGGTGGGTGGTCGGTGATTATGGCACGATTTTGAGCAGCGAGGATGGGATTTCGTGGCAAACTCACTCCGTGAAAACTTTAAGAGCTCTATCCGGTATTTATCAATTACACAATAATAGTCTAGTGATTTTAGGAAGTGGCGGCACAATATTAAGAAGTGAATGTAATATAAACCCATCGGACATGGTTGAACAAGAGAAAGTATTAACCTGGATCGAAAGCCACTATGGAGAATACTTTTATCCGAAGGAAGCTCAAACTTTTCAGGTGCATGGTTATAATGCGCGATATTATCCGGAAACCGATAACTATTTGGGTATAAAAGAGCAGAAGGTCTATGTCTTAGGAAATCAATTTGGAGGTTTAAAAGATATCGGGTTTATGAGTAGTATCGTTGAGCAAATTAATAGTAAAGATGAAAATTTTATGGATTTATTTAATTTTTAACTCCGAAACTATCTTGCCAGTCTGATATTGTTTTAGATATGGCATAATACAGCAGCTTTAGCATCTAAATAAGTTGAGATTTATACAATAATGGCAAATGAAGAGAACAAAGTCCGTTTGGATAAGTGGCTGTGGGCAGCGCGTTTTTATAAGACCCGAAGTTTAGCCAGTGAGGCGATAAAAGGTGGTAAGGTGCATGTTAATAGTGCTCGTGCCAAACCGAGTAAGACCGTTGAAATAGGGCAAACGGTACGGGTTCGTAAAGAGTCTATTGAGCAGACTGTGGTTATTGAGGGATTGTCGGAAAAACGCGGTCCGGCCAAAGTGGCCCAACTCTTGTATCGTGAAACGGAGGAGAGTCTCCAGGCTCGAGAGCGCAGTGCCGAAGAGCGCCGGGCTTTTTATATGAGTCAGGGAGCGCCGGTTAAACGTCCGAGTAAAAAGGATCGGCGTCAAATTATTCGGTTTAAGGAGCAAAATAATTAGGGCAACAGCCACTAAACGCTAGCGTTTCATCCCCTGCAGGATCACTTGCCATTGTTCCTGCCAGTTTTTGTCCGGATTACTACGAAAGTTGGTTCGGACATATTCACTCATTTGTCCTTCGATAACTGCGATTAATAAATCGGCGTAAATATGAGAGTTGCCGCTATAGTGTAATTCTTTGTTTAGTTCCGCCTCACGCAGTAATTGTTTGAGTTGAGTTTCGATACGCTGGAAAAACTGATCGACCCGCTTTAGCAACCGTTCATGTTCGCCGACCAAGGCATTGCCCATTAAGATGCGACAGATTCCGGGATTGCGGGATGCAAATAGCAGGATGGCAGAACCGATATGCTGGCAGCGGTTATAGATGGACTTTTCGTTTTCAATAATCTGAGTTATCAAGCCAAATACACTCTCCTCGCAAAAATCGATAATCGCTTCGAACATTTTTGCCTTGCTGGGAAAGTGTCGATACAGTGCTGCTTCGGATACCCCCACGGCCTTGGCTAGTGAAGCAGTCGTAATCCGTTGACCAGGATTCTGTTCCAGCTCGCCGACAAGAGCTTGTAAAATTTGTTGTTTGCGCGATTGTTTTTCTGATGCCATATTTAATTTTTTATTTGGTTAGTATTAAATTACCGTAGTTATCTATTGTACACATCCAGTTGCGATCAATAAATGTAGTCGATACACGCTCGGTAATTAGGGCCGGTCCAAACAACTTTTGTCCAGCAAGCAATTCATCGCGTTGATATACGGGCACGGGATTTTTAATAGAATAGATATTTCGCATTTCAAACGCTTGTGCCGTTACGTTGTCTGCTTGCTGGAGTTGTGGCAGGTTTAATTGCATGGTTTGAGCCTGGACTTTGACCCGTAAATTAACTAATTCCACGATCTGTTGATGTTGGTGACCATAACGTAATTGATGCTGTTGATGAAAGCGAGTAATGGTTTCTTGAATTTTTGCTTGGCTAGGCTGGCTGACCGAATGCCATGGGACGTTTAAAGTATATGATTGTCCCTTGTAACGGAGATCCAGGGAATAGTGATAGTCAATTAATTCTTCGGCAATCCCCTCTTGCAATAGTTCCTTTTTACCTGCGTTAGCTAATAGTAATAATTTCTCGATAATCATTTCACTCATTTTTTGGTCAGTGAAACTCGTATCCAAGAGTTGGTTAAATGTTTGCGACATTTCCCTTGCCGCAGGTGCCACGATCATTCCTAATGCCGACAAGACCCCGGCATGAATGGGGACCATGGCTCGCTGCATATTTAAACTATCAGCCAAAGCACAAACATGTAGTCCACCAGCTCCGCCAAAAGGAACCAGTACCAAACTAACGGGGTCGATACCACGTTGGACCGACATGACCCGTAAAGCTCTACTCATATGTTCATTGGCAACTCGAATAATACCGTCTGCAGTGGCATATATATCCAGATTGATCTGTTTGGCGAGTTTTTCCAGGGCTTGCTCAGCAGCTTTTAGATCAAGTTGCATATCGCCGGCTAGTTTATTTTCTGCAGAAAGCTTCCCCAGGATTAAATTGGCATCGGTGACCGTTGCTTCACTACCACCCAGGCCGTAACAGGAGGGACCGGGTAAGGCTCCTGCGGATTGCGGTCCTACCTGAAGAATTCCACCTTCGTCAATATAGGCAATGGAACCACCTCCGGCACCAATGGTATGCATGTCTACCATTGGAATAGCGACGGGGTAATCGCCGATTTTACCTTGGTTGGTTAAACGAAGATGATCCTCGATAACGGCGACATCGGTTGATGTTCCACCCATATCAAAAGTTAAGATGCGTTCAAATCCGGCTTTTTTAGCAATGTATTGTGCTCCAGCTAATCCTCCCGCAGGACCGGATAATAACATCCGTACAGCATTGTCGGCTGCGTAATCGACCGCCATGGTTCCACCAGAACTTTGCATGACCGTAATTGCAGCAGGTTGTACGCCCTTTTTTAAGCGTTGTAGATAGCCCTGGACTCGCGGTCCGAGCCAAGCATTTAGCCACGTGGTGATACCGCGTTCATACTCCTTATATTCCGCTAAAACTTTGGAAGAGCGGCAGATAAAAAGCTTGTCTTGTGCAAAATGTTGTTTTAAAAAAGCTTCGATTTTATATTCATCACGATAATCGAGAAATGAATAAAGTAAATTAATAGCTATCGCTTCGGGTGCACATGCTTTAACCTGTGTCAGCAATTGTGATAATTTTGTTTCATTTAATGATGAAAGTTGATTTCCTTTAACATCCAATCGGGTATCGACCTCCAAGCATAATTCAGCAGGAATCGGTGGCGGGGTTGGTTGTGGTTTTAAATTATATAATTCCTTACGAGCTTGGCGGCCTATGGTCAAAACATCCGCCAGGCCAAGGTTAGTGATATAGACGGTTTTGACTCCTTTTCCTTCCAGAGCGGCATTGGTTGCTACCGTTGAGCCGTGTACAATAGCGATTTCCGCTAGTTGAGATTCAAGCTGTAACTCATCAATACCTTGTAAAATGGCTTGTTCTGGGGCATTGGGAGTAGATAGGACCTTGTGAATGGTGAGATTCTCTCCGTCAAAGAGAACAAAGTCGGTAAAGGTACCACCGGTATCCACACCAAGAATAATTTGCTTTTTCAATAATTTCACGCTGAAATAGGTATTCAAATAAAAATATTAAGTTGGGACATTTTAAAGTAAACGGGAAACAATGCAAGAAACCCTAATCGAGGCTGAAAATATCAGCTATATCTATCCTTCCTCTGTGGTTGGCAAGGGCCGGCAGATGGAAGCAGTGACGGATATTAGTTTTACCATTAAGCGCGGGGAAATATTAGGTTTCTTGGGGCCGAATGGTGCCGGTAAGTCGACTACCATGCGTTTGTTAAGTGGTAACCTAGTACCGGCCAAGGGGCGTATTACTATTTGCGGATATGACCTTTTTGAACAGCCGTTGCAGGCTAAAAATAAAATCGGATATTTGCCTGATAATCCTCCGTTATATAAAGAATTTAGTGTCGATGAATATCTACTTTTTTGTGCTCAGATCCATCAGATGCCGAAGGCGGAAATCGCTTCTCGTTTAGAGTATGTTAAACAACGTTGTGGGCTGGAGAAGCAGGGTGGACGGATTATTTCTCATTTATCAAAGGGGTATCAACAACGCGTCGGAATTGCCCAGGCAATTATTCACCAACCGGAAATTATTATTCTGGATGAGCCTACGGTAGGCTTAGATCCCATTCAAATATTTGAGATACGGGATTTAATCAAGGAGTTGGGACAAACTCATAGTGTTTTGATTTCCACCCATATTTTATCGGAAATACAGGAGATCTGTCATACTGTTCAGATTATCAATCAAGGGCAATTGGTTTTAAAAGATAGCATTGCCGGATTGAGTGAGCGGATGCAGAGTACTGTTTTGTTGGCTTCTTTTCGGCAACGTCCCGAGCAAGATTTAATTTATGCTATTGAGGGAGTTGTTGAGATAGAGCAAAAAAATGAGCAACAGTGGCAGATCAAATGCAGTGCTCAAATGCAAAGGGTTGCAGCTGAAATTGTCAAGTTGGCTACCCAAGAAAATTGGGACCTTTATGAAATCTATAAACAGAACCATAGTCTAGAATCGATTTTTATGAGTTTAACGATGACTGAGGAAGGCAATTCGGAGCAGGATCAAGCTGATGGCGATTAGTGTGCTATTGCAAAAAGAGTTAAAGGCGCTGTTTTTATCGCCGTTGGCCTGGATTATTATGGCCATAGTGCAATTGATTGTTAGCTATCAATTTCTCTCTCATATTGAAAACTTTCTCCACATCCAAAATAAAATGGATTTACAGGAACAGGCACTGGGAGTGACCGATCTTATTATCTCTCCGACCTTTGCCGGAGCTGCTATGGTGTTGCTCTTGATATCTCCTATCTTAACCATGCGTTTGATTAGCGAAGAGCGTAAAAATCAGACCCTGGCCCTGCTGATGAGTGCACCGATTCCCATGTATAGCATTATTTTAGGGAAATTTCTGAGTGTGGTGTTGTTTCAAGTCATTATGTTATTGATGCTCAGTTTAATGCCGCTTAGTCTTTTATGGGGAAGTGGTATTGATTTAGGGCAAATGGCAGCCTCTTTGTTGGGATTGGTGTTGACCCTATGTGCTTTTTCAGCAGCCGGACTATATATCTCAACATTGACGGCTCAACCGGTGGTGGCTGCAATTGGCAGTTTTGGTTTATTGTTGATTTTATGGCTATTGAACTGGAGCTCGCAAGGGGAGAACAACTTTAACATGTTAATTTATCTTTCCATTTTGAGCCATCTTGAGCCCTTTTTATACGGAACATTTTCCAGCCAGGATGTGATCTATTTTCTATTGTTTACCTTGTTTTTTTTGGCTTTGGCGGTAAAACGACTGGATGTTTACCGATTGCCTCATTAACTGGAAATAGATAATCATGGATATTACTTCTTCACTTATTAAAAAATACAAATGGCAGAATCGACTATTTTATCTGTTGTTTTCAGTGGTGATAGTATTGGCTGCCATGGTTAGTAATAAATATCAGTTTATTAGCGATTGGACGGCAAACAATCAGAATTCCCTAAATGAGAAAACCATTGCTTTGTTACAATTGCTCGAGGAGCCGATAATCGTTCGATCCTATACCGCCGATCGACAAATTAAAAAAGTGGTAAAAAGATTACTGGAACGTTATCAACAGAAACTTCCCTCAATTGAACTGGAATTTATCGATCCGGCTCAACATCCGCAACAGATCAGAGAGTTGGGGGTTAAGGTTGAAGGGGAACTGATAATTGAAATGGGGGGTAGAATTGAACACTTAACCCGATTAAACGAAAGTAAATTGACCAATGCCATTTTTCGGCTGGCCCGTAAGTCGAAACGCAAAATTGTCTTTATCGAAGGTCATGGGGAGCGTCGCGCAGTTGGAAAGGCGAATTTTGATTATGGGGAATTTAGTCAACAATTGCAAAAACAGGGGTTTGAAATTGTTACGAACAATTTAAGTCAATCGATGCAAATGGATAGCAATAACGATGTCTTGGTAATTGCCGGTCCACAGAGTGATTTTTTAAATGGTGAGGTTCAAATTCTATTAGAATATTTGGAGCGAGGCGTTAATTTATTGTGGTTGTTGGACCCCATAAAAGAAGGTCATCAGGGACAATATCTATTTGCATTGCAACCATTGGCAGAACGTTTGGGGTTGGAAATTGGCGAAGGTGTGGTGGTCGATACCACCACTAAAAGGCTGCAATTGGAAAGGCCGGACTATGCCATTATTACAGACTATATCCAACACCCGTTGACCGCTGATATGCAAGGATTAACTATTTTCCCGCAGGCTGTGACATTGGATCCTACGCTGGAAGGAGATGAAAAAAATCTGAACCGCTTTAGTTTTGATCCGTTTTTATTAACGATTGAACAGAGTTGGCTGGAGACCTCGGAAGTTACGGGAACTATCCATTTTGATGCGGACGAAGATAGTTTGGGACCGTTAATCATCGGTATTACCCAAAGTCGTGAGCTTACTGAACAGACGGCATTAGATGAAGATAGTCCGACTGTACGAAAGCAACGAGTGGTGGTTATTGGTGATGGTGATTTTATATCCAATGCTTTTGTTGCTAATGGCGGTAATTTATCCTTGGGTTTGAATATTTTTAATTGGCTTAGTCAAGATGATAAATTTGTCGCGATTCCTGCAAAAGAACAGCAGGATAGTGAATTGGACCTGAGCGAAAGGCAGCTGATGATAATCGGCTTCAGTTTTTTTATGCTGCTGCCGGTATTATTGGTGCTAGCCGGTTTAATGATTCGTTTTAAACGACGTAGACGTGAGGTAAGCATGTGAACAGAAGTAATCTGATACTGCTTATAGTCGCGATGATTTTGGCTGTGATTTTACATTATCCGATACAGCCTAAAGAGGAACAACAGATACTAACCAGTATTGATCCCAAACGAGTCGATAACATCTATATCGTTCGTACTCCTCTACCTGATATTCATCTTAAAAAACAGCAACAGCAATGGTATTTGCAATCGCAACTTGCCGATCAGACGTTGGTGAGTAAAATACTAGGACTATTGCAAAGCCGTAGCTTTCAGCAATTTTCCAGTGTCGGAAAAAGTTTAGAAGAATATGGATTAGAACAAACTCAAACTCGAATCCGCTTTAATAATACAGACCTTGTTTTTGGCAAAGAGGAACCGTTACATTCACACCGTTATGTCCTTTATAATCAACAAATCCATCTAATCAACAATTATTATTACTACTTGTTGCGTAGTGATATAAGTCATTTTATCGATGAAAAAGAGCAAGCAAAACATTCTGGTTGATAAAAATTTTGATAATGTAGCGGCAAAATTTCAACGCAATATTTATCAAGGATTAAAAGGAAAGATTCGTCTTAAAATCCTCGATGAAGATCTTCAAGAATGTGTTTTCAGCCAATATAAGCAGCCTTTAACCATCTTGGATGCCGGTGCCGGAAGCGGACAATATGCGGCCCATCTGGCTAAATTGGGACATAAATTGGTATTAGCAGATATCTCTGAAAAGATGTTGGCGATTGCTAAAAATAATTTTCAGGAATACGGTTTGGAACCGGAAAATCATCAATTTATTAATTTACCGGTACAACAGTTAGAACAGACATTGCAGCAAAAATATCGCTTAGTATTGTTTCACGCGGTTTTAGAATGGCTAGCTGAACCCTATAAAACCTTACAGACGTTATTGCCTATGGTGGCCGATGACGGTTATTTATCTTTAATGTTTTTTAATCGTAACTCCCTGATTATGCAACATGTTATATTTGGTAATTTGGGAATTTTAGAAAAAAATCGGATCCGCGGAATCGGCAAAAAAACCTTGACGCCCATTAATCCTTTGGAACCTACCGAAGTATATCAGTGGTTGGAAAACGCCGGATTGGAAATATTAATTAAAAGTGGTGTTCGGGTTATGCATGATTACTCCCCCAGAGAAAGCCGTAAAGAGTTCCCGGAGAAGTATTTTAATCTGGAACAACAGTATTGTCGCCAAGAGCCTTTTTTATCCATGGGACGTTATATCCACCTGGTTTGTCGTAAAAAGCCAAGCGTATAAAAGATAATTGCCTTTTACTTTGCTTTTTACTTTACTTAACCTTGCTAAGCCGACAATGAAAGCGCCAGAATCTTTGCATCAGAAGCGGGCATCGGTTTAGCAAAAAAGAATCCTTGTACCACCGGGCAGCCGATATTTCGTATATAATTGAGCTGAATCTCATTTTCCACGCCTTCCGCCACGATATCCATATCCATTTCCCTCGCCATAGAGACGATGGCAGAAATGATTGAACTGCTGTCTTCGTTGGATTGAATGGCGTTGAGAAAAGAACGATCAATCTTGAGATTATTTAATGGTAATTCCTGCAGGTAGCTCAAGGAGGAGTAACCCATGCCAAAGTCGTCAATAGCAAAGCGGATGCCATAACGCCCTAAATGCTTTAATTTACTGACTACTTGCTGGATATTTTGGACCAGTACGCTTTCGGTAATTTCCAGTTCGATCTGTTCGCCACTAATATTATGTTTTAACATGGTAGCTAATACGAAATCGACAAAATCTTCCTTGGCAAATTGTATGGCGGAAATATTAATGGCTAATTTTATATGCTTGAGAGCCGGATTTTGATTCCATTGCTGCAATATTTCCATAGAAGCTTCCAGCATCCAGTTGCCGACCTCGCAAATCAATCCTGTCTCTTCGGCTAGCGGGATAAACTGATTAGGCATAATCATCCCTTTTTCCGGGTGAATCCAGCGAATTAAGGCTTCTACACCAGTAATTTTATGAGCTTTAACATTAAATTGTGGCTGAAAATAAACCTCAAATTGATTATCGCTAAGAGCTTTACGTATGCCGTTTTCGAGCGCTAAATTGGGCTGAAACTGGGTAATGAGATGATTAGAGAAAAATTGATAACTGCCTTTTTGCTGGCGTTTACTCTGGTACATAGCCATATCGGCATGTTTTATTAAGATATCGGCATTATCTCCGTCTTCTGGAAAGAGCGAAACACCAATACTAAAACTGGCAAAAACATCATGCCCTTCTATGCTAAATGGCTTGCTTAAAGCCTTTTGCATTTTCTTAATTAGCGTTTCTGCATCTGAGGCATAGGTGATTTCCGGCATTAATAATAAAAATTCATCACCGCCAATACGGGCCAGGGTATCACTTTCCCTTAAACAGTCGGTTAAGCGTATCGCCATATCACGTAATAACTTATCACCTGCCGGGTGACCCAATGAGTCGTTGATGGTTTTGAAGCGATCCATATCCATAAACAATACTGCCAAGCGAGTCTCGTTACGTAGGGCCTGAGAAAGGGCATAATTCATACGATCTTTAAATAAGATTCGGTTGGGTAAAGTCGTTAAGGCGTCATGGTAGAGCTGAAATGAGATCTGTCGTTCGTGTTTTTTCTTATCGGTAATATCACGAGCCACACCGTAAATTCCGGAAAAAATTTGCTCCGGATTTTCATCGTTGGTAAATAGATCGGACATAATCATATTAACGGCAACTGAGTCTGATTCAAAACAGCGCATTTCTTCGCCATGAGCTTTTGGAATCAGTTGCAACTCCATACTCTGATTGATATCGGGAAATTCATTATTTTGTGAAAAAACATAATTGGCTTGGGGTAGATCTTCACTGAATATCAGCGTGGAATAGTGCTTGCCGATTAGTTCCTTTGGTTCATACCCCAGTAATTCACTAATGCGCTCATTAAGAAAGGCAAATTTACCTTTCTTATCCAGCATATATACAAGATCAGGGGAATGATTGATAAAGAATCGATAGCGTTGTTCCGAAGCCAGAATCTGTTGGTGCATGTGGTCGATTTTAACTTTTAAATCCCGGGTTTCCTGAATATGACGAATACTTTTGATTAGGTCATCGGGATTATACGGTTTGCTGATAAAATCCTTTGCGCCCAGACGTAAGGCCTTGGTGGCATTGCTGAAAGTTGCGTCGCCACTGACGACAATCATATCAACATCAGGGAAGCGTTCTTTAACCTCTATCATAACTTGATGACCATCCATTTCCGGCATCATCAAATCCAGCAGTAAAATATCGAATTTTTTGGTTTTTAGTTGTTCGACAGCCTGTTTGCCGTTTTCGCATAAGGTGCTGTTGTATCCATAGGCGATCAGGAGTTCTTTTACGCAATTGCGCATCACCAAATCATCGTCGGCAACGAGAATATTTGGACCGAGCTTGCTATTCACTGCGTTGCTACTATTGTTATTAGGGTCGGCGCTTTTACTTTGCTTGGTTTCTGTCGGTAGCATGATCAGATTTCTCTTCAGGTATTATTCGAGGTAGCAAAATGATAAATTTTACTCCGCCATTGCCTCTATTATGGCAACTTATCGTCCCTCCTAGCTTATCAACAATATTTTTACTAATGCTTAAGCCTAAGCCGGAATGATTTTCTCCTTTTGTTGTTTTTACCGGGGTGAACAGCTTAGCTAAAATCTCTTCACTCATTCCGGGCCCGGTATCTGAAATGATCACTTGCACATATTGTTGGCCGTTCATATTGATCAAATCATGTGTTTCTATTTCTAAGATACCACCTTCAGACATGGCTTCGGCGGCATTTTTAATGAGATTAATTAGAACCTGTTTCAAGCCATTGCGATCACATTGAATAGCTGGAATAGAATCATCCAGTTTCAAGGTTTCCATGACTTGATTGCTTTGAAACAATGAGCTTTGAAACACCGATATTAGCTCATTGATCAATAAATTGATATTGGTATTTCCCATTAGGATATCTTGGGTATCCGGTGGTTCTTTCATCTGCAACAGGATATTCCCTACGCGTTTCACCTCATCCTGCAGAGTATTGAGTTGATTGCTTACGCTTGCATCACTATCTTGCATTTTCATGGACAAAATTTGCAGATAGTTGGTAATAATGGCCAGGGGATTATTGGCCTCGTGAATTAGCTTGCGAATATGCTGCGTTTGTTGATTTCCGGCCTGTTCCAGAGCAGATTGTTGTTGTTCTTTAGTTACCTTTATTTGGTTAAGGCTTTTTGCTGCCGTGCGCGTAAATTCTCCGATTAGCAAACGTTGTTGTAATAATTCCGGATATTGCTTATCGCCAACCCCAGTCACCAATATGCCGAAAAAGTCACTCTGGTTAAATAATGGAATACACAAAATACCATCGGTTTTTAACAACCGGATAATTTGTCGATCGACCACTCCCGGTGGCGTATCTTTGTTCGCTTCAAATGATGATGTTATGGAGCGATTGGCATAGGATTTGGCTAAAATACTACGTGGAGGTTCCACTTGAATATTAAATCCGGCTAAGTCCAAAGGCGAATTGATATTCTCAGCAGTACAAATTAACTTGGTCTGCTCATTATCCAAAGAAAAATATAAACAACGAGATAATCCAAACATAACGTGGAAATTTTGCATTACATTAACAATTATTTGTTCTGGATCATTTTTATCATGTGAGGAAGATAGACTACCCTGGATGGCAATATTTTTAACTTTAGCCGCCAAGTTAAGACTAAATTCGTCTTGGTTTAAAATCTCGCTATGATTGTTGTTGGTCTCGACACCCAGGCCTTTGGCTGTATGCTCAATATCACTCTGAATCTCTTTGAAAAGATCCTCTATGACACCCTGAGTTAAACCAAATAATTGAAACGATTGTTGAAAAAATTCCGGTTTATCGCCTTCAATATCGGTCATTTGTTGACCGAAACGGTGTGCAAGATTAATAATTCGTATTAATAACGGTGTGTCGAATAGGTGCTCAATCGGAGCAGATTGATAAAGGATAGCATCTTCTAGCATGGACTCGGTTTGCCAGGAGTTGACTAATTTTGAACCTAATGCTGCAGAAGAGAGGCCGAATATCTCTACTTCTTTATCTTGTAATTCTTGTTGGTTTTTATATTTTGCCAGAAGAGGGGCGTATTCGTCATAATGCTGACTAAGTAAAATTAACTGACCGATTTGATGTAATAGACCACCTAAGTATGCTTCGTCCTTATAGGGATAACCGATTAATTGTGCGACTGCTTTAGCAAAAAAAGCCGCATGTAAAGAGGTTAGCCAGAGCTGACCTACATGGCCATTGTCATCGGTATTAAATTGGGAAAAGAACTGCTGGACGGCTGCTGAGGTTGCAATGGTTTTTACTGCATCCATACCTAAAACAACCAGGATACGTTCAAAATCATTAAAGCTGCATTGTGCGAACGCAGCAGAATTCGCGACATTCAACATTTTAGTTGTGAGTGCCGGATCCTTTTGTATAATGTCAGAAATCTGCTTAAAATCAACATCGTGATCTTGAAAGGCATCAATCAGTTTTATTAGAGTGTGAGGGATTGATGGCAGTTTTTCTACATTAATATCCTTTGCTATTTGATTTGATGATTGGAACATAACGTAGATATTAGTTTAAAAAATACCTATAAGTGTAAGAAAAATAATATATAAATGCAAATTATTTTGTTATAAAATCGGCTCTCTTTGCGGCAATGTATCGATATAATTTCAACACCAATAAACAGAAATGAGCAAAAAACGTTTACAAAAGGCCAAAATTATTGCCGTTTCCAGTGGTAAAGGAGGCGTTGGGAAAAGCAATATTGCTACAAATTTGGGCATTAGTTTTGCTGATGCCGGTCAGAATGTATGCCTTTTTGATGCTGATATTAATCTAGCCAATATCAATATACTGCTTGGCTTGGTTCCGGTTTATACTTTGCAACACCTGTTTAGTGATAACAAAAGTTTAAACGATATTATCATTAGCGGACCTTCCGGCTTGGATATTGTTGCCGGTGCTTCTGGGGTATCGGAATTTACTTCACTAAATAAAAAACAGCAACAACGTTTAGTAAAAGCTTTAAGTGAAATTGAAAATAAATATGATTATTTGATCGTCGACACTGCTGCTGGAATTGATGATACGCTATTGAGTTTTTTACACGCTGTTCCCTATCTGATTATCACTCTGACCCGCGAACCCACATCATTAACCGATGCCTTTTCGCTTTTAAAAGTCCTAAAAAAGCAGGGTTATAATCGCACCGTTCTAATCATTATCAATATGGTAAGCGGTCGAAAAATGGCTAAACAAATATTTACCCGCTTTAGTGAAGCGGTTAGTAAGTATTTACAACTGAATGTGAGGTTAGCCGGATATATTGTCTCCGATGACGCGGTTAGTCTGGCTGTTCAGGCTCAGCAAGCACTGTTGAAATTTGCTCCCAAAAGTTCTGCTGCGATGTGCCTGGAAAGTATAGCTATGCGATTATTAAAAGTATTGGATAAGAATGGGCAAGCAGAAATATTGCTCAGTAACTATTTTATATCTTTACAGGAAGAATTATATGAACCGGAAACTTGGGAGCAATTACTGACTGAAGTGGATGCTTTGGATGAAGTGGAAGGCCGTCGTTTGTATGAATCTTTAAAGAAAAAGTTTAATCATTGTGCACAACCAGTTGTAAAAAGTGAACAAAAACAAAGACCGCAACTTTGTAGTGCTGATTCAGTGAAAATTATTCTCAACTCGGATACTGACTTTCAATATGGCTTAAGGCAGGCTTTAACTCTGGCTGCTCGTCTAGATAGAGAACTTTGAGAGCTGTTTCAAATAATTCCAAAATATTTAAAGAAAAACAGGATTTCTCTTTTCGAATGAGCTATACTCAAAAAATATCAGTGATAATCCAGTATAAAAATAACGACTTATAAGACATACTTAATTTAATTCATCTTAATTTATTTTGTTATTGGGTTAGAATCTAACAGACAGGCGAAGAATGATGAAAAATAAACCCCTTTTAAGTTTAATGCTTATCACTATCTTTATGTTGACCAGCATCTCCAATAGTTTTGCCCGTGAATATACTTACGAAGAGGTGTCAGACGGTGATATGTTGGCCGATATTATAGTTCGGCCGGTAGGAGCCTTAGGGACCGCATTTGGTGCGGCGGCGTTTGCCATAGGTCTGCCGTTTTCCATCTTGGCTGATAATACTGAAGAGTCGGCCGAAAAATTGGTTAAGGAACCGTTCGACTATACTTTCCGCCGCGAGTGGGGATATTTCCCAAGTGATGAATCACAATAAACCAAGTGATTGCCCAGGTTACCATTGAGCTAAAAAAGTGGAATTGTTGAATGCCGGAACTTCCCGAGGTTGAGACAACTCGTCGCGGTATTGAACCCTATTTAACCGATCAAACTATTCTTACCATAAACATTCGCGAGTCTCGCTTACGTTGGCCCGTGGATAACTCTATTGCACAAATATTCCAACAACAAAAGATTCATTCCGTCACTCGTCGAGGCAAATATCTGCTTTTAAATTGTGCTAATGAATATCATCTTCTTATTCATTTAGGCATGTCAGGTAGTTTAAGGATTGTCGAAAAAGATGAAGCCATAGCTAAACATGAACACTTTGATATTTGCCTAAACAGTGGATTGATTTTACGATACCGTGACCCAAGACGTTTTGGTGCATTATTTTATTGCCAGGGAAATCCGCAAGAGCACAAATTAATTAAGGATCTAGGTCCGGAACCCCTAGGTGAAGATTTTGATTTTGAAGGTTTTTATAAGCACTCGCGACAAAAACGTTTGCCCATTAAACAATACATTATGGATCATCATGTAGTAGTGGGGGTTGGTAATATCTACGCCAATGAAGCATTGTTTTTGGCGAGAATAAGGCCTGGCAAAGCAGCTGGTCGGGTTTCCCGCAATGATTTCCAAAAACTGTATCAAGCGATTATTAAGGTATTAAAGGCTGCTATAGAACAGGGAGGGACCACCCTAAAAGATTTTCGTGGCAGTGATGGTAAACCGGGATATTTCCAATTAACACTATCCGTTTATGGAAAGGCCGGTGAGCAATGTTCCGTTTGTAGTACCGTCATTAAAGATAAGCGAATCGGGCAAAGAAACAGTTATTATTGCCCGAAATGCCAGGGTTAAATTTCATCGAAACGAATTAACGAAGCGAAATATCGCGTCAAAACAATAAAAAACGATTCTACACATATTACTGTTAACACTATAAAGTCTATAAGATATTGATTAATTGGGTTAATTGAACTTTTTGTGAAAGTTGGCACAGTTATCGCATTATATGTAGATAATACATTAGTGAACATTCGCATCTCTCCAATGGAATGTAAGCATTAAATATATAGTTAGACTCCAAAATGCATCATCTCTCCTATCTACCCGATGCATAACATTACAAAAAGCCTCGATTAACCCCCGAGGCTTTTTTGTTTCTGCTCAAAATTGTTATTCCTTCTGGCTTTTTTCTAATGCCATTACTGTACTTTAAAGCTTTTGGCATAGCCTTCCCCACGTCTATCTGAGGCGCTATTGACTTGACCACTTTTGTAATCCCACCATATAGCCTGCATATTACCGTACTCATTGACTGGCTTCAGTTGATGACCTTTAGCTTGTAAAGCATCAATAAGCTTTTGCTCAAATGCTGCTTTTTCATATTGGATAACATCGGGCAAATATTGATGATGGAAGCGGGGCAGATCCACCCAATCCTGTGGATTAAAGCTATCCTTCAATTCCAGTATTGCTAGTAAAACCATGGTAATAATTCGGCTGCCACCAGGAGTACCGATTAAGGCAGTACCATGCGGGCTTTCAATATAGCTAGGGCTCATACTCGATAAAGGACGTTTCTCGGCAATTATAGAATTAGCTTCGGCACCGACCAGGCCATAAACATTAGGCACACCAGGTTTGGCGGCAAAATCATCCATTTCGTCATTCAATAAAATTCCGGTTCCTGGGGGGATAAAGCCAGAGCCAAATGGGTAGTTAATGCTCATGGTTGCCGAGACGCTATTGCCGTATTGGTCCATAACCGCAAAGTGAGTGGTATCGTTGCCGCCAGACGGGTGTTGGTAACCTGCTAGGCTGCTACTGGGAGTATTTTGTTGAGGATGAATTGTCACAGCTAATCCTGCCGCATAATCGGGAGAGGTTAATTGTGTTATTGGGATATTAACGAAATCGCTATCTCCAAGATATTCGGCACGATCACGATAGGCACGTCGCATGGCTTCAACAATAATGTGTATACGCTGGCTGTTTGGTAATTTTTCTAATTTATATAAAGAGAGGATATTTAGGATTTCATTTAATGCTATTCCGCCTGATGACGGGGGAGGTGCAGAGTAGATAATCAGATCTTGGAATTTGAATTGAATAGGTTCTCGCTCTACAACCTTATAGGCTGCGAGATCTTCTAAACTCCATATTCCTCCGGCTTGGCGGACTCCTTCGACCAGTTTTTCAGCAACCGGACCTTGATAAAAACCGTCATTACCATGTTGGGAAATACTTTTTAAGGTATTGGCTAAATCGGGTTGGCGAATAATATGGCCTAATTCGGGAACCTCGTTATTATCTAAAAATACGGCAGCTGCGGCAGATGATTGGCGGATGGTTTGTTTGCGAAAATTAATCATCCGTTTATAATGTTTGGTTACTTTAAACCCATTTTGGGCATAGTTTATTGCCGATTGTATACTGGTGCTTAAAGGTAACCGTCCATAGTTTTCTGCCAGTTTTACCATTGCAGCTACGGTACCGGGAATCCCGGCAGCTAGTGCTCCATTAACCGAAGAACCTTTAATGTAATTGCCTTGCTCATCCAAATACATGTCGCGATGTGCTGCCAGTGGTGCTTTTTCTCTACCATCGAGAAAAATAGTTTTATTCTCCTGGCTCTGATGTAACATCCAAAATCCACCTCCACCCAGTCCTGAGCTATAGGGCTCGACAACTGCTAATGCTGCGGTAATTGCAACTGCAGCATCAAAAGCATTCCCGCCTTGACGTAATATATCTTCACCGGCTTGAGTGGCAAGAGGATGCGCTGTGGCAATAGCACTTTTTTGCGGTGTTAATTTTGAAGCGTAACAGGAAGGAAAACTTAGGAGGAAAATCGACAATAGTAAAATTAATTTTAGCGGCATTGATGCATCCTATTGGTAAAACTGTGCAATTATAGGTCTAAATAGAAAATAGGTATTTTTGATAATGTTGACCTAGTATGATGATGAGATATACGGTAATCAAGATCTGGCTGATTAGGATTATAGGCCAGATATAAAAAAAGCTCCAATTGGAGCTTTTTTTATAATACATGCTGTAATTTCTTATCCTTCCCTAGAATCAAAACTACCGAATAAACATTTTGAATATTGCTGAATCAGTTTATTCTTCACCTGTGATTTTACGGTATTTAGCCATAAGTTCATCGTGAGTCTCTTCATGTTCCGGATCTTTGGGGATACAGTCTACCGGACAAACTTCAACACACTGAGGTTCGTCATAGTGACCGACACATTCGGTACAAAGCGTCCAATCAATCTCGTAGATTTCTTCGCCCATATAAATCGCTTCATTAGGACATTCCGGATCACAGACATCACAGTTTATGCACTCATCGGTAATAATTAATGACATGTTTGACCTCCAAAAGGAATAAATATTGTGACTTTGAGAAGCATAAAATCTCCTATTAAGTAGCTATAATGAGCACATTTTACCTAAATTAGCTTTGATTAAGCGCCAAATGGCAAAATAAACCATATAACAACAATAATTTCCAATGCTCTCTCGAAAATTTGTCGCATATTCTATACTATTTTTTTAGTTAATTCAGCTTTTACGTTGTTTGGGACAAAATCCGCGATATTTCCGTTCAATTTTGCCACTTCTTTGACTAAGCTGGAGGAAATATAGGCGTTATTTTCTGTGGTCGGTAAAAAAAGTGTTTCAATACTATTGTTTAAATGTCGATTCATCCCGGCCAATTGCAATTCATATTCGAAATCGGAAACTGCTCGGAGCCCTCTTAAGATTACAGTAGCCTTATGTTCCTGGCAAAAATCCACTAATAGATTTTCAAAACCGGTAACCAGAACATTAGGATTATGTTCCAGAGCAACCTCAGCCATCGAGACTCTTTCACTCAAGGAAAACATCGGTGCTTTGGATTTACTGGTAGCGATGGCCAAAATAACTTTATCAAAAAGTCGTAATCCTCTATTAATGACATCCATATGACCATTGGTAATGGGATCAAAAGTGCCGGGATAGACGGCGATTACCATAATATTGCCTTTAATTATTTCTTAATAGATCTATTAATACAGGCAAACAATTATTTTTCAAGGTTGGAGGTTTAAGAAGCTTATAAAATTGTGCTAAAGTTAGGACAAAAAAGAGCGGAGCTTATGAATCATAAACATCAAAAAACCTTGGCAAAAATTTTTCAACATCCCATTACTCATGATTTGAAATGGAACGATGTGATAAAACTTCTTGAGGCCTTGGATGTTGAGATGGAGTTGCAACATAGCGGCAAAACTCTCATTGCTTTAAACGGGGTTGAAGCGACCCTACCTCGCCATACCCATAAGAATGTCTCGAATCAAAATGAAATTATGGATATTCGCCACTTTTTACAAAATGCCGGGGTAAAGCCATAAAGAAACCAATCTATTATGGGCAAAGGAAAACAAATAGTTTGTGCAATTTTCGCCTTATTCCAATTACAAATCTAAATTATGTGTCTAACCCGCTATTAGGAAAATTAGATCTTTAAGCTTGTTCATATTTTAAGGTATTCTTTGAAATAAACAATATTTTAACTGTCCTGCTTTTTTTTCTTTTAATAGCTGCCAGTTTTCCGGTAACTGCGACAATACAAGTTGCTTTTCCGCTTCAATATATATAAACGCCTGTTCAGAAAGAAAGTGGTTGTGTTCTAATAATTGACAGCATTGGCTCATTAAATTTTGCTGAAATGGCGGATCGAGAAAAGCGATTTGATATTGTTCGTCGACGGGATTTTGTAAATAAGCTAAGGCATCCTGTTGTAATAGTTCGGCATTATCACACTTTAACAAATAAAGATTGTTTTGGATCTGACGAATGGCAGCCGGATTAGTGTCTAACATAGTGACCGAGGCTGCGCCTCGCGAAAGGGCTTCCAATCCCAAAGCTCCGCTTCCGGTAAAGAGATCGAGACAACGACTGGCTGCAATGTCAAACTGTAACCAATTAAACAGTGTTTCTCTTACTCTATCTAAAGTTGGCCGTAATCCTTGTCCATCGGCAAAGGGAAGTTTCCTACCTCGCCAACGACCACCGATTATTCGTAGTTGATTATTATGGGATGATTTTTTTTTCACTGTATGTAAGGTGATTGTATGCTAGAGCTTAAGATATCCTTATTTTAACATAGTTCAATTGAGCTGAGGTTTACGATCAAGTTTTCGATAATTAATGGCTTCAGCTAAGTGTTTGACCTGGATTTTGTTACTTTTTTCCAGATCGGCAATGGTTCTTGAGATCCGTAAAATACGGTGATAGGCTCGTGCTGAAAGACGTAGCTTCTCCATGGCATTAGCGATTAATTGGACACCGTTCTCATCCAATTGACAATCTTTTTCAATTTCTTTGATCGCCAATTGAGAGTTGTTTTTATTGCGCCTTTGTAACTGAATTTCCCGAGCTTGACAGACACGTTCTTGGATTGAAACAGATGATTCCGAAGGACTGCAAGTAGGTGTGTACAATTCCTGATAAGATAGTGCCATCAATTCGACAAATAGATCAATGCGATCTAGGAAAGGACCAGATAGTTTATGCTGGTAGCGTTGTACCTGTTCGATACTGCAGCGGCATGGATTTTGGGCATCACCCAGATATCCGCAAGGGCAGGGGTTCATGGCTGCGACCAATTGGAAGTTAGCCGGAAATTGAACCTGTCGAGCAGCTCGGGAAATGCTAATATATCCTGATTCCAATGGTTCTCTGAGGACCTCCAAAACCTTGCGATCAAATTCCGGCAGTTCGTCCATAAATAAAATTCCGTGATGAGCGAGGCTGATCTCGCCGGGTTTGGGATTACTGCCTCCGCCGACTAGGGCAACTCCGGAAGCCGTATGATGTGGGCTTCTGAATACTCGTTTTCCCCATTTATTAATATCTAATGCTTCGCCGCTAATAGAGCGGATTGCAGCAGATTCTTCAGCTTCCAGACTGGTCATTGGAGGAAGTATCCCTGCCATACGACTAGCCAGCATGGTTTTACCACTTCCGGGAGGACCACTCAATAAGATGGAATGTTGTCCGGCAGCGGCAATTTCAAGGGCGCGCTTGGCTTGTTGCTGACCTTTTATTTCGGAAAAACAGGCTTGGCTTTCGGCAATGTCGATGGGGCCGAGTTGTGCTTCCGGTAGTGAGATGTCACTATTAATAAAATTGCAGACATCTAATAAATGATCGGCATACAATACCGTTAGACCATTGATTAATATGGCTTCTTGAGCGTTTTGTCGTGGAGCAATCAGAATTTTCCCGTTTTTTTTAGCTTTAATGGCAGCCGATAAAATTCCGTTTATTGGGCGCAGGTCGCCACTCAAGGCCAGCTCTCCATACAGTTCATAGTCGTTTATATTAGTAATTTGAGGATTTAGTTGTTCTGAGGCCAGCAATATTCCGATTGCGATAGCAAGGTCAAAACGTCCACCTTCTTTGGGCAAATCGGCTGGAGCTAAATTAATGGTGATGCGTCGAATGGGAAATTTAAATTGGCTATTGACGATTGCGCCGCGAACTCTTTCCTTACTTTCCTTGACTGCTGTTTCAGCCATACCAACTACGCTGACGGATGGTAAACCATTGGCCAAATGTACCTCAATCTGTACCGCTTTGGCATCTAATTCGGCATTACGGCTATTCACTAAAGCCAATGACATTGTTGCTGTTCCTGTTATTTACATTAACGTATTTAGTTTAACGTTTTTTTAATGGGTAAAAAATCGGAAAAATCCTACAAATATGTGCGTATGGATGATGGTTACAGTAAAATAGGCTTTTTACCAAGAAAGATTATCTATTATGCCTGCAAAAACTTTGTATGAAACTGACCTAAAGAGCCTACCCAAGGTCCATCAGGGTAAAGTAAGAGATATTTATGCTGTCGGAGATAAACATCTTTTAATTGTTACGACAGACCGGTTATCTGCTTTTGATGTGATATTGCCCACGCCGATACCGGATAAAGGCAAAATTCTAACGGAAGTTTCCTCTTTTTGGTTTAATCGATTTGCTGATTTGATTCCTAATCAGTTAGCCGATATTCCGCTACAGCAGGCAATTCCCAATCCCGACGAGTGTGAATTGGTTCAGGGGCGTGCCATAGTGGTAAAAAAACTAAAGGCTCTTCCTATTGAAGCGATAGTGCGTGGTTATATTATTGGCTCGGGTTGGAAGGATTATCAGAATAGTGGTGAGGTATGTGGCATTCAGTTGCCAACAGGGCTGCAATTAGCTGATAAATTACCACAAGCTATTTATACACCGTCCAGCAAAGCGGCAGTGGGTGAGCATGATGAAAATATTGATTTTGATGCAACCGTGGAACTGGTTGGAATTGAACTGGCAGAACAGATTAAACAGGTCAGTATCGATATATATACCAGGGCTGCGGATTATGCTCGGGAAAGAGGAATAATTATCGCCGATACCAAATTTGAATTTGGTATCGATGCCAATAACCAATTAACCATAATTGATGAAATGCTGACACCTGACTCTTCCCGTTTTTGGCAGGCAAATAGTTACCAGCCTGGTATTAGCCCGGAGAGTTTTGATAAACAATATGTGCGAGATTATCTGGAAACATTGGTGGCTGACAATCAATGGAATAAGCAGGCTCCCGGACCAGAGTTACCTCAAGCAGTTATTGATAACACTTCGCAAAAATACCAACAAGCCTTGCAAAGATTACGGTCTTAATATGTTAAATATATCTACCGTTAGTTTTGTGTACGACAATATTGAAGACCGTATTCGCATGATATGCAATGTGTCCAATGATGAACGTCAGGATCTTTGGTTAACTCGGAATATGGTAATTAATTGGTTTATGATTACTGAACAATTATTGACCAGTGATAGTAAATGGGGTAGTGATATTAATCAGGAAGCAATGGCAGATATTTTAAAAATGGAACATGAGGATAATCTGGAGCGGACTACGGAACAGGTAACCCAGGTTGACGATGTTACTTTAAACATAACACCACAATTGATTCGTAAAATTGATATTAGTACCACTTCAGAAAATTATATTTTGGAGTTTTTTACTCAGGAGCCGGTGGCTAAGGTAAATTTTAATCAGGAGATGATGCATCGTCTGATGAATTTATTGGCGGCATGTGTGGAAAAAACGAATTGGGGCGTTGAGAACAATCTCTTTTCAACCTTTAAGTCCCTTCATACCGAGAATAGAACGCTACAATAATTTAGTTAGCAGTTGTTTTTAATTTATGCTAGAAATCTATTATTGAGAACCCTTTAAGGATTTTATATGCGTGAGCAAGTTCAAGAATATTATGGAAAAGTTTTAAGTTCTTCCAGTGACCTTCAAACCAATGCCTGTTGTACCAGTGATAGTGATATTCCATCCTATTTAAAAAAAGGAATGGCCAAAATTCATCCGGAAGTCAGCAGCAAATACTATGGTTGTGGTTTGGTTCGTCCACAACTATTAAAAAATACACGAATTCTAGATCTTGGAAGTGGGTCGGGACGTGATTGCTTCTTGTTATCCTTTTTAAGTGGTGAAAACGGCTTTGTCTTGGGTGTGGATATGACCGATGAACAGCTGGCTGTGGCCAATAAACATATCGATTACCATCGCGAAGCTTTTGGTTATGCCAAAGCAAATGTAGAGTTTTGCAAGGGCTATATTGAACATCTGGATGAATTACAACTGGAAGATAATAGTTTTGACGTCATTATCTCCAATTGTGTGATTAACTTATCACCTGATAAAGAAGCGGTATTAAAACAAGCTTATCGTTTGTTAAAACCCGGCGGTGAATTGTATTTTGCAGATGTCTATAGTGATCGTCGTGTGCCTTCCGACTTAGTCAAAAATCCACTTCTTTATGGGGAATGTTTGAGTGGAGCATTATACTGGAATGATTTTCAGAATTTGGCTAAGCGTTGTGGATTTTTGGACCCGCGCTTGGTCGAAGATCGTCCTTTAGTGATCGATAATGAAGAGATTGAGTTACTTATCGGCCATATCGGCTTTTATTCAGCTACCTACCGGTTATTTAAACTAGATGGCTTAGAACCCGCCTGTGAAGATTATGGACAGGCGGTAGTTTATAAAGGAACCATCGAGCATCATCCCCACGAGTTTATTTTAGACAAGCATCATATTATTGAAACGGGGAAAATGTTTCCGGTTTGTAGTAATACCGCCAGAATGTTAAACGAATCCCGATTTAAGGAACATTTTGAATTCTATGGGGATACTTCCAACCACTATGGAATATTTGATGGCTGTGGCAGTAGTTTGCCTTTTGATAGGAATAAAGGGATTTCTGATGATGGTGGCAACGGTTCATGCTGTTAAACTGTTTTTAGCTAGAGGACAAAGAAATGACAAGAAGGTGATATTTATCACTTTAAATAGCTAAATAGAGTAAGTTATTTTAATTCCACATTGACATAGATCAATTTACTGCTAGTATTTTTTATTGTACTCAATCACAACACCAAACCGAGGATAATAAAAATGAATACGGCAAAAAAGCTCACTGGAATTTCTATTGCTGCAGCGGCGGCTCTATTGCTCACGACTGGTTGCCAAACCAACGAATCGAAAGGTGGGTATATGGCTAGTGAAGCGAAAATCAAATGCTCCGGAATCAATGCTTGTAAAGGAACCACTGCTTGTGCTACCGCTACTAATGCATGTAAAGGACACAATAGTTGTAAAGGACAGGGCTGGTTATCCACTACAAAAGAAGAGTGTGATTCTAAAGGGGGAAAAATTATTGGTTAAAATAAAAACGACTCAGATAATAAAATCTGAGTCATTGTTATTTTTAAACCTAACTTATTTAAACTGATTGTTGAATTTTTACTTTTCCCCCACCCAATGCTTTTTTTGTCTATAATCCATTTTAGCCGCATAAAAAAATAAAAAATTTAGGATTATTATGTCAAATCAGCTCAAACAGCCTCTTGGCTTTGGTTTAGGTCTGCGTAAAGAACACTATCAAGATATTATTAATACTCGACCGGAAGTCGATTGGTTTGAAATTTTGACTGAAAATTATCTGGTTCCAGGCGGTAAACCGCTCTATTTTCTGGATAAAATTAGGCAGGATTATCCCATGGTAATGCATGGTGTATCCTTGTCTATCGGTAATAGTGATGAATTAAATTTAAATTATCTCCAGCAAGTCAAAGAACTAGCCAATCGAATCGAAAGTACTTGGATATCCGATCATTTATGTTGGACTGGTATGGGAGGCTCGAATGCCCATGACTTGCTTCCATTGCCCTATACTGAAGAAGCTCTAGAACATGTTGTAGAACGGATCCAGCGGGTACAGGATTATTTAGGTCAAAGTATTTTAATGGAGAATGTCTCCAGTTATATCTCATACAAACAATCACAAATGACGGAGTGGGAATTTCTCGATGAAGTCGCAACAAGGGCCGATTGTTTAATTTTATTAGATATTAATAATATCTATGTTTCGGCGGTTAATCATCAATTTGATCCTAAAGTCTATATAGATGCCATTCCCAAACAGCGGGTACAACAATTTCACCTTGCCGGGCATAGTGATTTTGGTGATTATATTATCGATACTCATGATCATGATGTTCGACAGGAGGTTTGGGATCTATATGAACATGCGGTGAAACGTTTCGGGAAGGTATCCTGTATGATTGAGCGTGATGATCATATTCCCCCAATGGATGAGTTATTGCAGGAGTTAGCTAAGGCTCGTTCCATTGCCGATCAGGTAATGGAGGAACGGACATGAAACTGGTGGAACTCCAACAGGCTTTGTTGGCTTGGTTACAACAGGGAGATGAGCGCATCAAAGGCGAAATTGCAGGTTCCAGCCAGACAGTAATAAATTTGCGTTTGGAAATCTATGCTAATGCTTATCGACTTCGGTTGATCGAGGCACTTGGTGACACTTTTCCTGCATTACATACTTTATTGGGAGATGAGCGCTTTTTTCAATTAGCCAGCGATTATATTGATGCCAATCCGTCACAGCACTTTTCCTTGCGCTATTTTGGACATCGTCTTTCGCAATGGCTAGAAAATTATTCATTAGCTGATAGCTTTCCCATTATTGTCGAGATGACCGCTTTTGAATGGGGATTAAGAGAGGCTTTCGATGCCGCCGATAAAAAGCCTATGGAAATGAGCGAATTGGTTGCAATACCTCTAGAACAATGGGATAGTGTGGTTTTTAGTTTGCATCCTTCAATTCAGCGCCTTAATTTAAATTGGAACGTCCCGCAATTGTGGAAGGTCATAGATGAAGAAGACGAGCCGATCGCAATGGAACAAAATGACTTTCCGGTGGCTTGGCTGATTTGGCGGAGTGAATTGCGAACATGGTTTCGTTCTGTGGATGTGGATGAGGCCTGGGCTCTGGAGCAGGCCGAGAAAGGAGCTGGTTTTGCGGAAATATGTGCCGGTCTGACCGAATGGGTCGATGAACAACATGCCGCGCAACGTGCGGCTGGGTTTGTTCAAGGCTGGATTGAACAAGGTTTGATAATCGCCGCACAGATTAAATAATTACTAAATTAGCGCATATTTGTATGGTTATGTTAATATGTAGCATAAAACTCAAGTTTAAATTTTTATCTATATGAATATACTTAATTTCTTTTTCCCACTTAAATTAAAATCGTCCGGTATGACCGACAAGGGGCAAAAAAGAGCTTTAAATGAAGATTATATTCATTATGATGATCGGTCAGGATTATATTTAGTGGCCGACGGAATTGGAGGCCATGGTAATGGTGATTATGCTTCTCAGGAAACGGTAAAAGTTATCGACACTTACCTAAACGAGCATCAGAATGATAAAAATGTGAAGGGTGCTGAGCAACTATCGAATGTCAGCTATGAAAATGCCGGAGATATAGGTTCCAAAAATTTTTTTGAGTTGAATCATATTATCGATGCTATTGAATTGGCCAATGAAAAAATTTATAAAGAAAATCAAATTCGCCAAGCTCAAAGTAATAAAAAAGGAATGGGCACAACCTTATCTGGTTGCTGGTTCCTACCCAAAAAACGCCGTGTAGTCATATTTAACTGCGGCGATAGTCGAATTTATCAATTTCGAGATAATCAACTGATTCAGAAATCTCATGATCATTCCATGCGACAGCACTGGATAGATAACGGCAGGGTGGGACCGAAACCCGCAGCTAATATTATTTTAAGAGCAATTGGTCCTAGAGAAATGGTGCTTCCCGATATAGAGTTGGCCGATATGCGTCGCGGAGATACTTGGCTGATTTGTTCTGATGGCTTACACGGAATGATAAAAGATTCGGAAATTCAAGAATTTTTAGCCAATCGATTAGCCAATAAGAAACTTCCCAATCATGAAAACTTCTCCTCTCGTCTCGTTGATAAAGCCAATTATGTAGGTGGCCTGGACAATATTTCAGTCGTGCTTGTGCATATTCATTAGGGCCAACAAGTTCTAACGATTAGGTATTCTTTTTTCGATTCCTTCGATACATACATTACGCAGGTCCTGAACCTTTTTTAGTAGGTCTTGAACGACAACCAGATCATTTTTTTTATTTTTGTCTGCGTAAAATAAACCGAAAGGTTTTTTATTGATGGAAAATGGCAAAAGAATAAAGGTTTCGGCATCGATAATTTGTCTATACCATGGTGGTAGTGCACTTTTCTTTTCAAACTCGATAGTGTCATTGATAAAAATATCCACTCCTTTTGACACAGAAATCTGAAATACATTATTGCCCCGATTGGAAAAAAAAGAAAATTGCTTTAAAAAACTGGATGTAATTCCCAAGCCATAACGAGCACTCATTTCTGAGTTTTTGGGGTTATAAAGACAAAAAATAGCACGTTCCAAATCCAGCGCCTCGTGCACCGAATCGGCAAATTTTTTCAATACGTCGTTTAAGCGATAATGGTTATTAAAAATTTCATTAATTTCATGAGTAGCGTCATCCAATATCTCTTGCGGATCATGAATTTCGTCGACAATACTGGTTTCCACGATAGTGGTTTCTATAACCAGTGTTTTGTCGTCGGCAGCGTTACCACCTTCTTCTTCATAAGCGAGTTGGCGGACTTTGTTGACCACATCGGAATTATTTAAATCGATATTATAGATGCTATTGACCTCGACCAGATTTTTCCTGGCTTGATCGGCCAGCTTAACCATAGAGTCGTCAGGTAAATCGAGATCTTTGGCAAAGTTTTTCCAGAGCTTTACGGCATTAAAGCGCCAACGTTCATCATCTTTATTTTCTAGCACATTAGAGAGTTGATTGGAAAGGGTGGTAACCGCTCTTAGCTTATCATGCTTGCTGAGATTGTTGCGTTTCTTGTCGGATGCCTTATATGGCGGAATATTATCCAGAATATAACGTGGCAGTTTCCACTCTTCGGCGATTGCTAGAGCCAATTTGGTATAGGTTACCCCCAAAATTTTTCGAGACGCTTGATCTTCGGTTAAATTTTGCTCTCGGCGTAATTTATCTATCTCTTCGGCTTCCTCCTGGAAATAATAAAGAGCCAATAACTCACCTAATTGATGAAATGTTCCACTTAAGAACGCTTCTTCGAGATTACCCAGTTGTACTTCGGCAGACAAATCTTTGGTCAATACGCCGCTGTATATGGATGATACGATATGACTTCTCATCTTTTTAGCTTGTTTTTTATTGTGTAAATGATCGATTAAAATCAAGCTTACCGCGACTGAGCGAACGGCGTCGAAACCAAGCATTAGGACAGCTTGGGAAAGGGTAGTGATTTCCGGTTTAGCGCCCCGGTAAAAAGCTGAATTGACCAGCTTTAAGATCTTATTGGTTAAAGCAAAATCTTCGGCTATGACATTGGCTAATTCATGTGCACCAGTTTCATCTTTGTCGACCAGAGAGTTAATTTTTACCAAGGTTTCGGAAAGGGCGGGAAAGTCCTGCTTGCGATTCATTTTGCGCATCAAGAAGGTAATCGCTGCATCCTGGGCTTTATCTGATTGACCATCACCAACTTGTTGCTGTTTTTCATAAGAATCGATGGCACTTAACATTTCACTCATAGAGAGGAAACGGTTACTATGATTTTTTTCCGTAGCCTTAAGAATTACCTGTTCAAAGAGATCGGTGACTTCCTTATTTTCATAACCTGCGGGTAGAACAACCTTACTATTAATAACATTGTAAATAATTTGTTTGAGATCTTTACCTTTAAAAGCTGGCCCGCCGGTAATTAATTCATATAATATCAACCCCATGGCAAACACATCATTGGCTTCACTAACTTTACGATCACGTAAGTATTCCGGCGGCATATAACGCGGCGTACCGTATAGATTATCTTTACTTTTTTGTTCTGATAATAGGCGCGCGATACCAAAATCCATTACCTTGGGTATATTCTCCTCATCGATAATAATATTTGCTGGTTTTAAATCACCGTGAATAATGCCATTTTTATGGGAATGCTGTATTCCTAAACAGATGGGTTTAAACATGGACAAAATATCGGTGATTTTCCGATATTTTCTAGAACGGATAACTTCTGATAAGGTTTGTCCTTTAACATATTCAAAAACCAGAAAAGGAACTTTTTTTTGCTCACCGGCTTCGAAAATCGATACGATATTAGGATGTGTCATTTTTGAAATGACTTTAGCCTCATCCATCAAGAGATCATTTAAATGGCTGGCTTGTTGGCCGGTTCCGGTATGTAGGGTTTTTATTGCTACTCGACGTTCCAGTACAGGATCTCGTGCCAGATGCACTATCCCTTGACTCCCTTCTCCAAGTACCCGAATGATTTCAAAACGTCCTATTTTTTTAGGCATACCTAAGCAACATATAATTAATTATCAGTAATTTTGTAGCACATTAATCCTAACATAAATTCTCGGATAAATAGCTAAGTTAATGTTATTATAGCTTATTGATTTACTATACCCAATCATACTTTGCATAAGTTTCGATTCGTATAAAAACTAACTGACGGAAGTAAAAGTTGACAAGTTAATTTAATAGTATTTTTAACTAGTTAGAACAATTTTCCTGTGTTAAGATTGAAGGATTTAATTTTAATTATTTAATCTAACGGCCTATGATTAGTGCTTCTAAATCCAAGCCAGAGCCCCATTGTGGATAGAAATCAGCTGCAAACAGCATGCGAAGAATTTGCAGAAATGTTTCGCTTATTGGCCGATAATATGCCGGATTTGCTGTGGGCAAAGGATTTACAGCATCGTTATCTATTTGTTAATCGGGCCATGTGCGAAAAACTTCTGATTGCCAGAGATATTAAAGAGCCGATTGGCAAGTCCGATCTCTATTTTGCTCGGAGGGAACGAGAAAAACATCTGGAAAATTCCCATTGGCATGATTTTGGAGAAATGTGCCTGGATAGCGACAGCGTGGTAATTGCATCCCAACGAGCACAGCGTTTTGAAGAGTATGGTAATGTCCAGGGTGAGCTCATCTCTTTGGATGTCTATAAAGCACCTCTATTTGATCGAGATGGAAAGCTGATTGGTACCGTGGGCTGTGGGCGAGACATAACCCATGAAAAATCTATTGAGTGTGAATTAAACCTATGGAAAAAAGCTGTTGATTCTAGTCATGACGGGATAATGATAACCGATCATTTCAATAATATTATCGACGTTAATAATGCCTTTTGTGATATTACCGGTTATACCCGTGAAGATGCTTTGGGACATAATCCAAGTCTGTTGCGTTCTAATATCCAAACCAATACCTTCTATGCAGATATGTGGCAGGAGATTACGGAAAAAGGTGGTTGGCAAGGTGAGATATGGAACCAACATAAGGATGGTCGCCTGATACCCATGTGGTTAACTATCAGTACCGTTAAGGATGGACAAGATAGTATAACCAATTACGTGTCCGTATTTTCCGATATCTCCGAAGTGAAAAAGAAGCAAGAGAAAATCGAATTCTTGGCCTATCACGATTCCTTAACCTTGCTTCCCAATCGTCAGTTTTTGCAAGACCGCTTGACCCACGCAGTTGCAGCGGCAGAACGACGCAACGAACAATTGAGCGTTTTATTTTTGGATCTGGATCATTTTAAACGGGTTAATGATAGCTTAGGACATGCTGCTGGGGACAAATTACTTATTACGGTAGCGGAGCGACTTAGCTCTCTATTACGAATAAATGATATCGCTTGTCGATTGGCGGGTGATGAATTTGTGGTGGTTTTAGAGGGTATTAAAGATAGTCGCGATATCCAGGCCATAGTGCAAAAAATTATTAAACAAATTGCTAAACCTATCTTGGTTGCCGGACATAAAATAAATGTTGCGGCCAGTATTGGTATCTCTGTCTTTCCAAATGACGGTAACGAAATGGAAACACTGTTAAAAAATGCCGATACAGCAATGTATGAAGCTAAATCCAAAGGTCGTAACGGTTATCAATTTTTTTGTCAGGATATGGATAATAATGCTTTACAACGCTTGATTATTGAAGAAGAGCTGGCCGAGGCGTTAAAAAATGGCGAACTGGAGGTTTATTATCAACCGCAGGTAGATATGCAAAGTCGTCGTATTACTGGTGCAGAGGCCTTAATTCGCTGGAATCATCCTAAATATGGTATCCAGGGACCTAGCTTTTTTATCGATGTTGCCGAGTCATCCAATCTTATTCTGGAAATTGGTCAGTTTGTCCTAGATTGTGTTTGTCAGCAATACAAAATATGGCAGTCAATAGACTGTGACATTGAAAAAATTGCCGTTAATTTATCGGTAAAACAGTTTTCCGAACAAAATTTAGTGCAGCGCTTATCGGAACTGCTTAATCATTATCAGATTTCTGGTAATTTTTTAGAGTTGGAAATAACTGAATTCTTATTAATGCAAAACAATGAAGCGATAAAAGCGAATATTGAAGGAATAAAAAGCCTTGGTATCGAGTTAGTTATTGATGATTTTGGCACCGGTTACTCCTCCTTATCCCATCTACGTTCCCTACCGGTCGATGTACTAAAAATCGATAGCTCATTTGTTAAAGATATTGGCATAGACAGTAATGATGAAGCAATTGTGCGTTCCATTATTGTTCTAGCAAAGGCCATGAATATGACTGTTATTGCCGAGGGTGTGGAAATTGATAGCCAACAGGACTTTTTGCATGACGAAGGTTGCGAATTTGCTCAGGGTTATAAATATGCCAAACCGATGCCGATAAATCAGTTTGACGACTATTATCAACAGTCTGAAACAATCTCTTGAGCTTATTCCCCATCAAAACTTTTAAGTTTTTTCTGCCAATCCTCATTCAAGCTTTTACCATCCCAAGGTGATTTTCCATAGTATAGGGTTCCTTGGGTATTCGCATTTTTAAAAATAGCCTGGCTTAAGGTGGTTTTTCTTAAGTCAGTATTTTCTAAGTTGGTGTAGGCGAAAAGGGCTTGCTCAAGATTGGATGAGGAAAGTTCTGCGGACTCTAGATTAGCATGACTAAAGTCGACCTTAATCAAATTACTGTCTAATATTTGGATATCCGGTAATTGTGCGGAGTTAAAACGGCTTCCCTCAAGATTGCAGAGTAGGATTTGACAGCTTTCTAAATTGGCATGGCTAAAATCTCCTTGTTGTAAATCGACACGCTGAATCACGGCATTATCTAAGATTGTGCCTTTAAAGCTGACATTTAACCAGTCGGCATCTTGAAAGAAAGTATCACTTAGATCGCTACCGTCCAAGCAAGCCCCATTTAAACACGTAAATGAGATATTGGCACCACTGAAGTTGAGGTTGGAAAGATCGAGATTGGAAAGATCGGTATAGTTGAGATCGGCGTCCTGCAAAGATCCATTCTTACCTCTTTCATCGAGTAATTGTTGGCTATCATTGAATCGAATTAATTCAACACTGGAATTTAAACTCATAATTAAAATTTTTTTGTATAAAAAATAAAACCCGAAATGGAATGCGTACTCCAAATCGGGTTTTATTTTGAGCTAATGTGTTTTATGGCTTTTTCAGATCAATAATCTTATTGAGATCGTAATCTTTATGCCCACCTAACTTTTCAACTAAAGCAGCCATACTATCATCCAAAGTCGGACGTTGAACCTGGTACATCAATCCAATCGGTGTCATATCTTCATCACGATAAGTGTTGACGATATGAAAAGCTTCATCCAAATTTCCTGGATCGTGCTCTTCGGGTACGTCTTTAACAATGGTACGGTAGTATTTCACTGTGTCCAATTTATTAAAGGTAGGGCATTGAGAGAGGATATTCACAAATGAAAATCCGTTATGCTCCAGAGCGCCCTTGATTAGTTCTGCGCATTGCTTAGGATTACCGGCAAATCCTTGTGCTACAAAAGTGGCACCATAGGTTAGCATATACAAAATCGGTTCCATAGGCTCTTCGACACCACCATAGGGTGTGGTGTAGGCTTTCATTTCCCGACGAGATGTAGGCGAAACCTGTCCCTTGGTTAAACCGTATATCTGGTTATCCATTAGAATATAGGTCATATTGACGTTTTTACGTGCCACATGTGGCATATGGCCGCCACCGATGGAGAAACCGTCACCGTCACCACCGGTTACCATGGTCAATAAATCCGGGCGAGCCAATTGGGTTCCTGTTGCTACCGCAGCTGCACGACCATGTAAGGTGTGCATTTTATAGCCCTGAATAAAATAAGGTGTCCGTGACGAGCAACCGATACCGGACACATTAACCATGTGATGAGGGTCAACCTTTAACTCGGCTAAAGCACGGTAGATACCGTTTAGTACCCCAAAATCACCACAACCTGGACACCAGATGGGTTTAACATTGGACTTATAGTCTTTAGGTTTTAGCTCTTCGTCCAGTTTGACGAAATCAAATGCTGTTGCACAGTTCATGATAAAACCTCCTTAATTTTATCGACCATAATGGCTGGGGTGAATGGTAAACCTCCGCAAATCGTATGGGATATGGGCTGTATTGATGTTTGGGCACGAAGGAAGAAGGATAATTGGCCCTGGAAATTAACTTCCGGTACGATAATTTTATCGCACTTGGCGGCAAAATCTTCATATTGTTGGACCGGCATAGGCCATAATAATTTAGGATATAGTCCCTTTACTTTATAACCTTCAGCACGTAAACGTTCAACTGCTTCACGTGCGACACCAATGGTACTGCCCCAGGTAATTACACCGATTTGGGCTTGTTCATCGGGATCGCCATCCATTTCCAAGGTGTATTCATCCACAATAGGCTTCACTTTGTCAAAGCGTTTGCGAGCCATCTTGTCATGGTATTCTGGCGTGGTATTTGGCTTACCGAACTCGTTGTGCTCTAAACCGGTCGCAATATGCATAGCATTTTTGGTACCGGGATCGGCCATCGGTGAGATAAAATCATCAGTCATCGCATAACGTTGGAATTCCCCTTCACCATCCCAGCGTTTTCGTTCGATAATCTCGTAACTATTCGGATCCGGACGTGGAATGGTTTGAGTAGAAAAGGCCAATGAACCGTCAGATAATAAAAGTACCGGAGTCTGGTATTTCTCCGCCAGGTTTAAGGCTTCCACGGTCATATCAATACAATCTTTAACATCTTCAACCGATAACACTATGCGTTCGGCATCACCGTGCGAACCATGAATGGCTAAAAACAGATCCGATTGTTCGTGTTTGGTCGGCATTCCGGTAGAGGGACCTCCACGCTGAACGTCCACTACCAAGACTGGAGTTTCACTCATAAAACTCATGCCCAACATTTCACTCATCAATGCTAATCCAGGACCTGAAGTTGCTGTCATAGAGCGTTTACCGGCATATGATGCACCCAGAACTTGTGCAATAGAAGCAATTTCATCTTCAGCCTGGATTAATGTTCCGCCGGTTTTAGGGATCTGTTCGGAAACATATTTGGCAATTTCGGTCGCCGGAGTAATTGGGTAAGCGGAGAAAAAGTCCAGTTTTCCGAGAATGGCTCCCAAGCCGACACCATCATTACCTGAAATAATGATAACGTCTTTTGGATCGGTTGCATCGGCAACTTTCCAGTTATCGGTTTTTTCTAACGCGGCACCGTATTCCTGCCCTTGGGAGAAAGCTTTCAGGTTTTTCTCTAAGACTTCTTCCCCTTTTTTGGCAAATTTGTCACTCAACACTTCTTTTAGAGTATCTTCTTGAATATTAAATAACCTAGACAAAGCTCCCAATGCGACCATGTTTTTAGTACGCTTTTCAATCAACTCTTTGGCTGTTTGAGTCATCGGAATGGGATAAGCATGTACACCTTCTGGAATTTCCGGCTCAAAATCGCCGGGAGAATCGTAAACAAAGGCTGTTCCAGGCGTTAGTAAATGTTTGTTGAGTTCATATGCTTCACCATTGAAAGCACAGAAAACGTCGAAGGTATCCCCTTGGTTCCACAATTTATCGGCACTGATGCGGATCTGGTACATCGCATAGCCACCCTTAATTTCAGCAGGAAAGGTTTTAAAAGTATATACTTCCAAGCCTGCACGAGCACAAGCTGCGGCAACAAAGTCACCGGAGGAGATAATTCCTTCACCACCTTCGCCAGCAATCCGGATAATCAAATCTTTTTTTGACATTCCTAGACCTCTTTATAATTAAAAAAACTGGTATATCGGGTAAAAATTGTAGAACTCAGTCGCTAATCTATCTCTTTTGGGATAGGTTTTTTAGCTGTTTTCGATAATTGAATCGATTCATTATAGCTATTATCTATACTGAGTATTGGATAACTTACGGACAATTGACTTTAACTTATGATCTTCGTGAAAATTAAGTCATAATGCCACATAACCATTGCCTATTCTACTGTTTGCGCGATCCCGATTTGTTATTATGCTAAAGCATCGACACCCCGAAGATAGGAATTGATGCTTTAACACAATTAAATTGTGAACTGCATATTAGACCAAAAAATGGAGGGTTTTACTGCCCCCTAAAAGTGATAAGAATTGCAGGGGTATAAAATTTAGTCTGTTTTTATATTTAAGTGTTTATTTATAAAAGGTGATTTCGACAATTAAACCGGGATTATTGTCCTTTAATTGAATTCTGCCATTATGTAGTTTGACTATTGCCGCTACCAAACTAAGTCCCAATCCATGACCTTTTTCACCACGATGTTTGGAAAGTTGGTAAAAGCGATTGAATACTTTGCTTTTTTCTTGATTGGGGATACCGGAACCATTATCAGAAACCGTGAGTATAATTTGATTGCCTTCACTTTCCGATTGTAATTTGATTTCACCACCTTGTTTTGAATACTTGATAGCATTATCGACGATATTGGCAATCGCCTGAAACAGCATGTCCCTATCACCATCCATTACAATAGAGTTTCCGGTTTCGATGCGTAATGAAATATCCTTATTGATAGCCAAAGGTTCGTAAAACTCTCCTACGTCTTGTAGTAAATTGGTGATGGAAAAAAGGCTGAAAGAACCAGTATTGGCTCCAGTTTCTACCTTGCTTATCCGTAAAATAGCATTGAATGCAGAAAGCAAACTATCTGCTTCTTCAATGGCTGACGTGATGTGATCCATTTGTTGCTGATTGGCATCGGATAAAATATTTTCCAGTTTGGCGCGCATTCGGGTCAAAGGGGTGCGTAAATCATGGGAAACATGATTGGAAATATTTTGGATGTTTTCCAATAGAATGCTGATCTGATCCAACATTTGATTAATATTAAGAGCGAGTAGGTCATAATCATCGTCGGTACCACGTACTGGTATGCGCAACTCGAGGTCTCCTTCACGAATATCCAATATAGTCGTATTAATCAGATCGATCTTGTGAATTGTTTTACGAGTGATAATAAATCCACCAATAGCGCCAAGGATCAAAATTATAAAGACACTGGCTCCCATACTGTGCAGGATTAGTGATTGTTGTTGGTGGGCAGCATTGATATCCAAGCCATTTAAAAAAATCAGTTTGCCGTTTTCGTCTTCGTGTAATGGTTTAACTAAAACCTGGGCTTCTTTAGAGTGTTCAGAAACCTGACACAAGCATTTGTCTAAATCGATGCGGAACCAACCGGAGTCAGAAATTTCCTCAGGAATTTTTCCTAAATTTCCGGCTAAAATACCTTTTTTACTATGAAAAAGCAGATAGATAGAATCAAAAACTTCTCTTTTCAGGCGTTCGTCGATGGATTCGATTAACTTTTCTTCACCATATTGAGTATAGATTTGCATTAGGGTTTGGCGGTCATATTCAATATGATGGTCCATCTGCAGAAAAATATAGGAGATGGTGGTCCAGAAAATAAACGCTAATAGAATCAGAGATGAGGTTATATATAGCGTCGAATATAAAAAAACTAACCGGAAAGAGGAATTATTGGTTAGTTTTTTCAGGCGCTCTAAGAACATAACCTGCTCCACGGACTGTGTTGATTAAGGGAAAATCAAATTGTTTGTCGATTTTTTTACGTAATCGGCTCATGTGCACGTCGATAACATTGGTCTGTGGATCAAAATGGTAGTCCCAAACGTGTTCCAGTAGCATCGTTCGAGAAACAATTTGTCCGGCATGTTGCATCATATATTCTAATAGTCGGTATTCCGTGGCCAATAACTCAATATTCTGACCGGCGCGGGTAACCTTGTGCGAGAGTAGGTCGACTTTTAAATCGGCTACCGTCAATTCGGTGACCTGATGTTCGGCAGTCTGTCGCTTTGACAATATTTCAACTCGCGCCAACAGTTCGGAAAAAGCAAAAGGTTTGACCAGATAATCATCGGCTCCACTTTGCAGTCCTTCCACCCTTTGTTCTACGTCTGCCATAGCGCTTAAGATAATTATGGAAGTATTAATTTGAGATGCACGCAAGGTTCGAATAATGGTTAAACCGTCGATTCCAGGTAACATCCGATCAACGATTAAGACATCATAATCTTCGGTGGTGGCCAAAAACAGACCGTCTTTACCGTCAACCTGATGGTCCACTACATGATTATGCTCGTTTAATCCTTTAATAATAAAATCGGCAACATTTTGATCATCTTCTATTAATAGTATTCGCATATTGGCTTTCTTTAAATTGAAATTTATCTAATTGATTTAATGTAAAAATAGCAAAATCGGGATTGCGAAAAAGTGACAAGTTTATTAAATATTTTTAATATTCTTTAAGTAATGCTATGACTGCTTCGGTATTATTATAGTCGATTGTTAATGGCAGGTATTGATTTTGTGTAAAAAGCGTCAAAGAGGGAAAGGAACGTATACCGATACTGCGGGAAAATTGGATCTCATCCACGAGCTGTTGTTCGATTTCAGGGCTGATCAAATCCTGTTTAAACATCTCCACGTCGAGTTGAATCTCCTCGGCAAAAGCATGCAATGTTGCCAATAAAGAAGGGTTTTTTGCTTGCTGATAATAGCCGTTTTGAATTGCTTTAAGCATTTGGTCTTCTTTTGAAGCGTCCTGTTTTTTGGCGCTTAAAACTGCACGACAGGCCGGATAGGTGGAGCGAATGGGTTTACATTGAGTCCAAAAGTCGTAGTTAAATTGGGTATTACGAACTCTTTGTTCAATATTCTGCCAATTTTTTTGCACATAGGCCTGTGTAGCTAAAGGCATTGGTTCAAAACTATCTGGAGCCAAGCCGGCTACAATTTTTTGCAAACTAATATGTTGTGGTAAAGATTGTACAATTTCTTCTAAGCTATGACGAAATGCATAACACCAGCTGCACATGGGATCGTGAAAATAGTATAAAACCGCTGGTTTATCATTTTCGCTGTTGGGTCTCATTGTGTTAGACATCCTGATATTTATTACGGATAGTCAAAAAGTCATCAATATTATCGAAAAACAGATCGACCAATTGGGGATCAAAATGTTGTCCGCGTTCTTTTTTTAATAATTCAAAGATTTGCTCATCCTTCCAGGCTTTTTTATACACGCGGTCACTTCCCAAGGCATCGAAAACATCTGCAATGGCGGTAATGCGACCGAAAAGATGGATATCCTTTCCTTTTAATCCATGTGGATAACCTTGGCCATTATATTTTTCGTGATGTTCATTAGCGACTATGGCGGCAGCTTTTAGAATAGGGCGTTCAGAGTGATTCAGCATGGCATGACCCAATTGTGCGTGGGTTTTCATGATTTCGAATTCATCTTTATCTAATCGTCCCGGCTTATTTAAAATGGCATCGGGAATGGCAACCTTACCGATATCGTGCATGGGCGAGGCCATTTTTAATAATTTTGCGTCTTCTTTATCGAGTCCGAATTTTAAGGCTAACAATTCCGAGTATTCGGCCACTCGGCGAACATGATTTCCGGTTTCATTGGAACGCTTTTCGCCGATTTCGCCCATAGTATAGACAATCTCTTTTTGGGTGTTGATAATCTCCTGATTGGCTTTAATCACCTCTGATATGTCGAAGGCATAAGCGACAATGGATTCAATATCAGGCGCTCCTTGAAAAGCAATCGCAAAGGTTTTATTCTGATATTGATATTCACTATTAAAATTCAGTTTTTTATCGATAATATCCTTGAGAGAGTGTTCGTATGGGTCGATCAATTCATTAATATCATTTAATTCGGGAAGAATTGTTTGAGCGGAGTTATTGGCAAATTCAACACGGCCTTGATTGTTAAAAATAAAAACCGGTTCAGGATTGTACTTGGGTAATTGTGAGAGAAAAAAATCTTGCTTATATTTGGTTTCATTGATTTTAAAAGCAAAATATATCGGACAGTGGTGATTGACGCCGGAATAGAGAACGAATAGGCCCAAGAGTACGATTATCCAATTACTATGAGTACCTAACACAATTAAAATGACAGCCAATAAAATCCTGACTTGCCCTTCGGTTTTGCCGATATTAAACCATGGATACATTTTTTTACTCGAATTTAAATTTTGCTTGGAAGAATAAATAAGAGTGTAGCAGAAGAGGTAAAAGGCTTAAATAAATTTGAGGGATCAATATGAAGGGATAAACGATGTGTTGATGCCAAACGGCATCAACACCTCGTAAGCTATTAGCCGGCCACTTTTCCGCCTTTGTCGTCACACTCTTTTTTAGTCATAGGAAGCCAGCCTTGGCCTTTACAACTATTCATTCCCTTACAAGAGTTGCTTGCGGTTGCACAGGCTGTCATTCCTTTACAATTATTGACCCCCATACAGTTCACTTTTGCTTCTTCTGCCATACTGGAAGCAGAAAAGCTCATACTGGCACCTGCAAGTAAAAGGCTGGCAGCCGTTGTAGCTAAAGTATTTCCGTTTGATCTTTTTACACTGTTCATAATTTTTTCCCGTGTTAAAAATAATTAAAATATTATTATCAATATACCTGACTATTTTGTTTGGAAAACAGCATAACAAATAAAAACTTACATTCAGATTAAGTTAACATTAAATAAATTTAATGTTTTAAATATTAGGGGAGACAATATATAGCCCAAAGTCTCCATCGAATGTGATCTTACTACTGTAAACCGACTCACAAAGAATATTAGTTGACTAAATCAATAAGGTAAAGAAGATTTTTAAAATAAATGCAGTTCAATATAGTTTCCGACACTTTGCTGCATTTCCGAGTACGAAGGTAATTTAGCATTTGAAGGAAAATCCTCCGGGCCACGGCAAACTATATGTTTAACGTTTGGTTGTGTTTCGGATTTTAAGGTAAAGCGCCAAAAGCGTTTTACATTGGAAGGGGTATGTGCGAGTTGCAAATTCGCAGCATATTGGGAGCGGATTCTACCAGGGGTTGAAAATACGATTGTACTTTCTTCGGCACTAGCACTAATTATGTCAAATTTACCAGGGTGTATCTGTTGTGGTACGGGTAATAATTGATTTAACTTTAATTCGCAATTTGTGTCATATAGTTTTAGGTTGACTGCATTAATGACTTCACCATTTTGCAAAAACACTCGAGCTTGCTCTGCTGGCACGGGTATTTCTTTTATAATCTTAATCCAGGCTTTGTCTTTTAATGCATGAAAGTGACCATTTGACTGTTGCTCTATTTGCATTTGACCACAGCCTGAAAGAATTAAAGTAATGAGAAACAAGAATGTAAATATCTGTTTTGTATGAGCCATCTTTTTAAAACCTGAGGAAAATAGTAAACTTAATTAAAGCATATTTAATAATTGAGAATTAAACAAGTAATTTCGGTTTTAAAAAAGGTGTAGTTTAATATGTTGGCCTACAGCCGTTTGCATTTCTGTGCTAGTCGGTAAGGTAGCATTGTAAGGGCTGTCTTGAACCCCACGACAGATAAAATGCATCACATTCGCTTGTTGTTTGGATTGTAGGGTAAATTTCCAAAAGCGTTTAATATCACTCGGAGCTTGATCTTGATTCCAGGCTAAAGTTGTTGATTTACCAGGACCAAATACAATAGGACTTTGATCTTGTTGAGTTCTGATAATCTCGAATTTTCCTGGATTTATCCATTGATATTTTTCCACAACATCGCGCACTTCTAACTCACAATTGACTTCATATAAGTTCAGGGAGGATGGGTGAATCCATTTCCCATCCTGAAAATAGGCTCTGGCATTATCAGGCTCGATACGGGCTTTCTGTTGAATTTCAATCCAGGCATTTTGAGCAATGGGATAATATTGGCCATGTTCCTGTTGCTTGATTACCGGTACCTTACAAGCAGTCAGTAGCATTAGAATTAAAAGCAACTGAAGCTGATTTTTCATTTTAACTTTCGCCATTGAGTGAATCGATTAAAGGATTTTTAATATATCTTCTGGAGGTCTACCTAAAGCAACCTTTGAATCTCTTTCCTCTTCCACTACCACTATGGGGCGTTGGATCAGTATGGGATTGTCAATCATGGATTGAACCAATTGTTCTTGGCTCAAAGATTCTTCACTGAGATTGTTATCCTTGTATTCATTTTCTCCCTGACGCATTAATTCCCTAGCGGAAATATTCAGCTTGGATAAAAATGTATTGATCTGTTCAGAGTTTGGAGGGGTCTTTAAATACTCAATTATCTGCGGCTCGATACCTTTATCCTGTAAAAGCTGCAATGTTTGTCTTGATTTGGAACAGCGTGGGTTATGGTAAATGCTCACTTTCATTGTTTCTTACTCCAGATTTAACTCATTGATTTTCCGTGTCAGGGTGTTTCTTCCCCAGCCTAAAAGTTTGGCTGCATCTTGTTTATGACCGCCAGTATGATTTAATGTGGTGGTAATTATGGTTTTTTCAAACTCCGGCATTAAATTATCCAAAATTCCTTCATTACCGGAAATTAACTGAGCTTCTAACCACTGTTTTAAGGCTGACTGCCAATCGCGGAAATTTCCTTCTGGTGCTTCTTCCTCTACTAATTCCGGAGGCATATCCTCCAGATGAACGGTTTCGGCAGGAGACATAACGGTTAACCAGCGACAGGTGTTTTCCAACTGACGAACATTACCTGGCCAAGGCTGGCGACTTAAAAAGTCTTGGCTGCCCTGATCCAATATTTTTACCTCGACGCGTAGTTCCTCGGCGATCTGGTGTAAAAAGTGTTCGGCCAGTAAAGGGATATCTTCACGCCGTTCACGAAGTGGGGGGATATGAATGCGAATCACGTTCAAGCGATGAAACAGATCTTCGCGAAATAATCCCTGTTTGACTAAGTCATCCAGTTTTTGGTGAGTGGCCGCTATAATCCGTACATCGACTTTAATCGGTGAATGCCCACCGACTCGATAAAACTCACCATCGGCTAATACTCTTAACAAACGGGTTTGCAGTTCAGCCGGCATATCGCCAATTTCATCCAAAAATAGGGTACCGCCGTTTGCCTGTTCAAAGCGACCTAAGCGTTGTGTTTGGGCTCCAGTAAAGGAACCGCGTTCATGGCCAAACAGTTCAGATTCGAGCAGGTCTTTGGCGATAGCAGCCATGTTCAAGGCAATAAAGGGTTGTTCGCTACGTGGGCTATGACGATGTAAAGCTTTGGCAACTAGCTCCTTACCGGTACCGGATTCGCCGTTAATCATAACACTGATATTAGAACGAGAGAGCCGGCCGATAGCACGAAATACTTCTTGCATCGATGGAGCTTCACCAATTATCTCAGGTGTTTGTGACTGTGAACCGCCACTGCTACGAACTGCTTTACGTTGGCTGAATTTTAAGGCTCGTTGTACTAATTCGACGGCATCATCGACATCAAATGGCTTAGGGAGATATTCGAAGGCACCACCTTCATAAGCGGAAACTGCACTATCCAGATCGGAATGGGCCGTCATAACGATTACCGGTAGATCGGGGTAATCCTGTTTTATCTTTTCCATTAATGCAAAACCATCCATTCCCGGCATCCGGATATCGGTAATGATGGTTGCTGGTTGCTGTTTTTGAATAGCCTGCATAATGCCATCGGCATTTTCAAAACATTGAACTTGGATATTTTCTTTTTTCAGGGTCTTTTCCAATACCCAACGAATGGAGCGGTCATCATCTATTACCCAAACCAGGTTATCTTCGACATTGTTTTTGGTCATGAATGCTGTCTCCATATCTATTTCTTTATTGGTAATAAAATTGAAAATACGGTTCTTCCCATCTCGCTATTACATTCAATCAAACCGTCATTTTGATTGATAAGAGATTGTGCGATGGATAAGCCAAGTCCTGTTCCGCTTGCTCGTCCGGTAATTAGGGGCATAAAAATATGTTCCATCAACTCTTTTTTAATTCCCGGCCCGGTATCGATAATATCCAATTTTAGGATAAGCTGATAGTATTGATGGCCAATGGTGTAGTGACGCTTAATTCGGGTTTTTAAAGTGATGGATTTTTCCCATATATGTTCTTTTGGAGGTTGCCATTCCGTTAAAGCTTGTGCAGCATTTTTTACCAAATTTAGTACGGTCTGAATCAAATGCTCCGGGTCGGCATATAGCTCCGGTATACTAGGGTCATAATCAAATAAAATTTTAATATCGAAGTTCTTATCGGCATTGATTATTTGGCGTACTCTTTCGGTAATATTATGGATGTTTATTGATTGTTTATTTGGTAACGATTTTGGACCTAACATCCTATCGACCAAAGTCTTTAAGCGATCCACCTCCTCAATAATAACCTGGGTATATTCGACCAGATCCGGATGGGGGAGTTCTTTTTCCAATAATTGTGCTGCTCCGCGTATTCCGCCCAACGGATTTTTTACCTCATGCGCCATACTACGCAGCAATTCCCGGCTGACCTGCTGCTGTGAAAAGAGCATTTCCTCCTTGGAAATTTTTAAATAGCGATTTTGCGGAGTGATTTCCAAGAGTAATTCTATGCTTCCTTTTTTTTCAGTAAAAGGAGTCACGGTAATATCAACGATTATTTCTTCACCATGAATTATCAGTCTTATTTCCCTTTGAGTAAATGCATTACCGTGTTGAAGGGAATTCTCCAGTTTTTGTAATAGTTTTTGATTATGTAGGAGAGCATTTGTCGGCTGATTTAAAATCCGATCAATACTCAGGGAAAATAATACTTCGGCCGCAGGATTAATATATTGAATACGGTTTTCTGAATTTAACAGCACAATAGCGGTGTTTAAATGCTCTAATAGATGACTGAATTTTTTGAACGTGTTAATGCTGAGCTGTCCCATATTCTTGCTGCCATAGTTTTGTATCAAAATTGATCATTGTGTAATCCTGTTAGCATGACTTGTGCCATAATTATAGATAAAAAAATATTCATGCCGAAAAGTCATGAGAGTCAAAGGAGAACAGCGACTTAGTTAAACTATATGGTAAGGGTTTTTACCATATTTTAATTTAGGGTGGGACGTATAACGTTTTTGTTCGGGAAATAAAAAAGGAATGCACCAAAATGGAACATCCCTTTTAATATGATTTGATCGCTAGGCTGGATATTAGCAGCTGTAGTACATATCAAATTCGATTGGATGAGTGGTCATACGTAGACGAGTCACTTCTTCCATCTTCAGGTCGATAAAGGCATCAATTGCATCATCAGAGAAAACACCGCCGGCTGTTAAGAACTCACGATCAGCTTGTAATGCTTCCAAAGCTTGATCTAAAGAGCTAGCAACAGTTGGGATTTCAGCCGCTTCTTCTGCAGGCAAGTCATACAAGTCCTTATCCATTGCTTCACCAGGATGGATCTTGTTCTGGATACCGTCAATGCCAGCCATTAACATTGCTGAGAAAGCCAAGTATGGATTAGCGGTTGGATCTGGGAAACGTACTTCAACACGAGTACCTTTTGGATTTGGCTCGTAAGGAATACGGATAGAAGCAGAACGGTTACGTGCTGAGTAAGCTAACATTACCGGAGCTTCAAAACCTGGGACCAAACGCTTGTAGCTATTGGTTGAAGAGTTAGTGAAGGCATTTAATGCGCGGGCATGCTTGATAATACCACCGATGTAGTATAAAGCAGTTTCAGATAATCCGGCATAACCGTCACCGGCAAACATGTTTTCACCGTCTTTATAGATAGACTGGTGAACGTGCATACCAGAACCGTTATCACCAACGATAGGTTTAGGCATAAAGGTCGCTGTTTTGCCATAAGCATGAGCAACGTTATGAACAACATATTTTAATTGTTGTACTTCATCAGCTTTCTTAATTAAGCTATTGAATTTAACACCGATTTCACACTGACCAGCAGTAGCTACTTCGTGGTGATGTACTTCTACCGCCTGGCCCATTTCTTCTAGAGTCAAGCACATTGCGCTACGCATGTCGTGTAAAGAATCAACTGGAGGAACAGGGAAGTAACCGCCTTTAACGCCTGGACGGTGACCGATGTTGCCATCTTCGTATACTTTTTCAGAGTTCCACTCAGATTCTTCTGAGTCAACTTTTACGAAGGAGCCGCTCATGTCAGTACCCCAACGAACGTCATCCAGGATAAAGAATTCTGGCTCCGGGCCAAAATAGGCTTGGTCACCGATACCTGTGGCTTTTAAGTGCTCAATAGCGCGCTTGGCAACCGAACGTGGGTCACGTTCATAACCTTGCATAGTGGTAGGCTCAATAATATCACATGTAATGATTAGAGTGGGTTCATCAGTGAACGGGTCCATTACGGCAGATTCTGAATCCGGCATTAAAATCATGTCTGATTCATTAATACCTTTCCAGCCTGAGATAGAAGAACCGTCAAACATCTTACCATTTGTAAACATGTCTTCATCAACAATAGTTGCAGGCATGCTAACGTGTTGCTCTTTACCATGAGTATCGGTGAAACGAAGATCAACAAACTTTACGCCGTTCTCTTCAATCATTTTTAAAACATCTGACATTATTACTGTCTCCGGTTTTGATTAGTTACGAAATAGAATAAAAAATCTTTCTTGTATTACATTCCCAAGCTATTTAGCACAAATAGTGCCAGCCACAACAAGTCGCTTATAATAGCTGTTTTAAAGGGATTATGGAAGTGAGGTTATATTTTAATCAATCCAAAGAGCACCATAATAGTGCATTTGATTATTTTGGTGCATCAATTTGGTGCATCAATTTGGTGCGTCAATTTGGTGCCGCTAGGTTAAGGAGTATCGTATTTACCCACACGTACGCGGATAATTATTTCGTCATCCTGTTCTTCGATTGCTTCAATATGGTGCCCATTTATCCGGCTCCAGGCTGGAATATCCTGTTTCGCACCAGGATCGGTACAGGTAACGACAACCAGATCGCCTTCGTTCAATTCTTTAATTGCATTTTGAGTGCGGATGACGGGCAGGGGACATAATAGCCTTCGTGCATTAACCTGGGTGGTGTTCTCGCTCATATCATCCACTCCTGATTTACCGCGTCGATTGCCATCGGTTTGACCTGATATTCTTGAGTCTCGCCATTGGCCTGACGGATTTCCAGAGTCACTTGGTCAGCATCCTTTCCTTGGGTATAACGGGCAATCAGTGCCAAGGCTTGCTGAAAGTCCGAGTCGTTTTTAATTTCACCATCAATAATCGATAAAGGACCGGAATGACTAGTACTATAAACCGTTTGGAATTGGTTTTTATAACCTTTTAAAAAATTGTTTTCGCCTTCTTCGCGACCAATAATTAATTTGAAATCTTCGGAAAATCGAAAATGGCGACCGATTTTAAGCAGAATTATATCGTCCAGTTCATAATTTCGATCAGGGCGATTTTTCCACATGTCCACTAATTTTTGCGAATAGTTCTCGTCGGTTAACATACAGCAACCACCTGCGGGAGTGGCATAATCCTTAAAACCGAATTTTTCCGCTAAGGCCATTTGCGGCTTGCGGGTGCGACCGGTAAAATCATGGAGCTTCTCGCGATCTAACCAGCCCTTTTTTTCTGGTAGAGTTTCCGGTAAGGTTTGGGCACTCAAGGGACGGACCAATAACTCGCCACTACCGGACTCTTCGGCAATAACCGGCATGGTATCCCGACGCTGTGACATGGGACGCTGACCAACCACTTCGCCGGTAATAATAAAATCAAAACCGTTTTCTTCCATCCATTCCCTGGCTTTGGTAACCATAAAACTCTTACAATCCAGACAGGGGTTCATGTTTTTACCATATCCGTGACTGGGATTAAGTAATATATCCTTGTACTCTTCTACCACGTCAATTATATGGAGTTTAATTCCCAGTTGTTCGGCAACCCATAAGGCATTATTACGCTTTTCTTTTTTCTGGTGCTTTTTGCGAATGGCATGAGTATGCCCTTCGACACAAAAACCGGTGAAGAAGTTAATTCCTTCGACGTGAATACCTTGTTCCTGAATAACCTTTACTGCCAGCATGGAATCCAATCCGCCGGAAATTAATGCCACTGCTTTTACTTGTTTTGTCATGATATTTAGGGGGTGTTTGAGGAGTTAGCTGTTTAAAAGTTCGGGATTATACCAGAGAAGTTTGTTTAAGATTATGTTATCCTTTAAATAGATAGGATTAAATTTGTGATGAGATATATGAAATTCAAGCTACTGTTTATATTGTTGTTAGGTTTTTGCTTTAACTCTTTTAGTTTTGCGGATGAAGATACATCAAATAATCAAACTGATGATCAGGAACAAGAGCAAAAAAAGCCCGATCAGGATGAAGAAGATCCTTTAAGTGCAGCAGAAGTTACCATTATCAAAACGGAAGAGCGCGTCGTAGAAGAGTATCGTGTTAATGGTCGTATTGTTCAGGTAAAAATTACGCCGAAAAATGGTTATCCCTATTATCTGATTGATACCGATGGTGATGGTACTCTGGATGTCCGCAGTAGTGAAGCTTTTAAACGTACAACGGTAAATACCTGGAAGATTTATCAATGGTAAATCTTAGCACATAGCATTGTTTTGGTCGCAAAACCACAATGGTGGATTTGTCTTGTCTTAAATCCGGAATTATTCCCCAATTGGAATCCTACCCACCTTTCATTGTATCATTATCACCATTTTAATCGATTGAACCCAATATAAAGTAAAGAAAGCATGAAATTTATAGAAACACGTGGAAACGATGGTGTATTTGCTAAAGAGGTCACCTTTTCCGAAGCCATATTAAGTCCCATCGCCTCATTTGGCGGTATTTATATTCCCGAAACACTTCCTGATTTGGATGAAGCCTTTTTAAGCAAACATCTGAATGGTAACTATAAAACTATGGCCAGAGATCTACTGGCTCGATTTGAAGTTGATATCGACCAGGAAATAATTGATCAGGCTTTGGAGCTTTTTGATCACTTTGATGATCCGAAAAATCCCGTACCTGTGATAAAGGTTAAAGAAGATTTATATGTCAGCGAGCTTTATCATGGACCTACACGTGCTTTTAAAGACATGGCTTTGCAACCCTTTGGAGTGGTGTTATCTGCGATTGCCAAAAAACGCCGAGAGAACTATTTAATTCTAGTTGCCACCAGCGGTGATACCGGACCGGCAGCATTGGAAACTTTTAAAAATAAGGAAGGGGTGAAAGTCGCGTGTATGTATCCTTCAGGTGGGACCAGTGACGTACAACGTTTGCAAATGGTCACTGAGGATGCCGAAAACCTAAAAGTTATCGGTATCAAAGGAAACTTTGATGATGCGCAGCAGGCCTTAAAATCATTATTAGGTTCTCCAAGCTTCAAAACTAAATTACAAGAAAAAAATATTTTATTATCAGCGGCCAACTCGGTCAATTTTGGTCGGATTATCTTCCAGATTATGTATCATATCCATAGCTATCTGGAATTAGTTCGGCAAGGAGCTATTGAATTGGGTGAAAAAGTTTACCTCAATGTGCCTAGCGGAAACTTCGGCAATGTTTTGGGGGCCTACTATGCCTATAAAATGGGTTTGCCGGTAGAAAAGTTGGTGGTATCGTCCAATGAAAATAATGTTTTAACCCAATTAATTACACGGGGTAAATATGATATCCGTGATAAAGAGTTAATATTAACCACGTCACCTGCCATGGATATTTTAAAATCCTCCAATGTAGAAAGGGTTTTATACGATCTCTATGGAACTGAACGGACCAAAGAGTTAATGGCTGATCTGGATAATGAGCTAAATTACCAATTAAATGAATCCGAGCTGGCTCAACTGCAGGAAATTTTCGTGGCTGATTATTGTGATGGCGAACAAGGTAAAGCCTATATTAAAGAATCCTTTGCCGATGGTTACTTAATGGACCCGCATACTGCGACCTGTTTTAAATCCTATAAAAGTTGTATGGATAAACCCTTAAAAATGATTGTTTATTCCACTGCAGAATGGACCAAATTCTCTCCCACTATTGCTAGTGCTTTAACGGGTGAAGAAGATAGTAATGATCTGCCGGCTTTAAACGCTATTGCTGAAACCGCAAATATCGATATTCCACCAATGATTAAGGAATTATTCGATAAAGAAGTGGCACAAAAATCGGTGATTGAAAAAGAAGATATAGAGGCGGAAATCTTAAAGTTTATCTAGGAATCTGACAGAGAATGTCTTTTTGCGCCATAGCTGCGTTATTGTCGGACTCGAATGGTCACATATTACTTATATGCTCACATTCTTCGTTCGACAATGCCTTGCTCTGATGCAAAAATCCTATTCTTGGACAGTTTAGTAAAAAAAGCGGCAAGCGATAGTTATTAACAATCGTTTGCCAGTATCATCAAGCTTTTTGTATTAGGCTATTTATCTCTTTCACCCAGGTATACAATTCCTTAACGTTTAAGGCAATTGCATCTTGTTCGCCATCATCTGTAATAAAATTCACCTTTAGCATAGCTCGTCCCGGATTAACACCAAGTAAACGATTAGCTGATTCCGCTTTGGTGATTGAAGTAATCGGAATCGACAACTCAATACTGAACATCACCATTTTAAAATAAAGCTCAGTATCGGTTAGCACTAAATAACTTTTACCACTGGTTTGGGAATAACCAGATGATTGTTGAGCTCTAAAAATAGCGCATTTATCCTGATATCGAATAGTATGTCCGGCAAAGCGTTTCTGAAAGTTTTCCTCTAAGGCATCCTGTTTTTTCTTTAAGAAAATAACGAACCAGATAATGGCAATAGATGTAATAGCAATGGCGATAAATGTCATATTGGGATACAGTCATAAGCTGATTTAATATTTTCCGTAACATAGTAGTACTCGAAGAGTAAAATATCCATTTGTGTGGTAGTCTTCTGGAATAAGTTGATAACTTACCGAGCAAAATTGAGTAATAGAGAGCCTACTATTGAATAATAATATACAGAAAAAGTTTGCCAAGGGATTAAAGAGCGTATTGTCAGACGATAAATGCGACGAGGCTAAAATTCTTAACTTTAATAGTATTGTTGAGCACGTCATTCAGAGTGAACCTAATGTATGTTCTTCTGGCTGTGCCTGGTGTTGTTATCAACCGGTCGATATCTATCCCAAAGAAAAGCTGATTATTACTAAATATATTGTTGAAAAACTAAGTCAAATTGAAAGGGAGTTTATTCAGGACTCTGCCAATCACTATATTGATTACTACAACACAATCTATAATGAAAATATAAAACAATATCAGCAGTTGGCATCAAAGAATGACACAGATGTTGGTTCAGTATATGAGTATATGCTCAGCATAGTCACTAAAAAGCCGATAAAATGTCCATTTCTAAGAACAGATAATACCTGCCTAATTTATCCTGTAAGGCCTCTTATGTGTCGTACTCATGCCGTCAGTTCAGAGCCTGATGCTTGTATTGAAAACTATCATCGAACTCCATCCCCCCATTCTCGTTATATCTCCATAACGGCTCACCATATTTTGAAAGAAGATAATAATCATACAAACCCTATTGCTTTGGTTCGCGCAATAGCGGAGGTAATTGGGTTGGAAAAAACGATTTTAGAAATAGAGCATAGCTGATTTTTTTATTAGGCGAGTATAAGTTAGTACCTCGACACATTAATGAAGATCAGTGTTAATTTGCATCAAAAGTTGCACCAATTAACCCAAGTTTTTTTAAACTTGTATTTCTGTTTAAACAAATAATTTTAAGGTTTCCTGTCCAAGATTAAATATCCATCAATACAATTACAATATTTTATTTTCTCTATAAATTATAATTGCTTATCAAGTCAAGCAGTGACTAAGGCGTTTCAAGTCAAGTTAATATTATCAAACCCTAAAAACTTGTCACACCAAACTCGTTCCAATTCAAATAACTAAACATTTCCATAGCTACATGAATAAAAATAGTGCACTCGCATTTATATGTGCACTATTTTAATGCATACAGATTGTGAATTTATTAAAAAAAAAATCATGTTTTTTAAATGATTGATTTATAAATACAAAATTGTAATTTAATTTTTGGCATATTATGTGCTGTGATTCTAACCATCCCTAAGATGCCCAGATCTTAGACAATACAATTACTAAATTAATATAGCTTAACTTAAATATCTTTGGAGATATGAAATATGAAAAGTAAGTTGGAATACATTTGGCTAGATGGATATCAGCCAACTCAAAGTCTACGTAGTAAAACGATGGTTCGTTCAGATTTTGGTGGAACATTAGAAGAATGCCCGATGTGGTCTTTTGATGGTAGTTCTACAGAACAGGCAGAAGGTGGGGCTTCTGACTGTCTATTGAAACCTGTTGCGATTATCCCTGATCCGGGTCGTAAAAATGCTTACCTGGTCATGACTGAAGTCTTAAATGCAGATGGTACAGCTCACCCATCAAATGGTCGCGCAACTATTGATGATGATGATGATGATTTCTGGTTCGGTTTTGAGCAGGAATATTTCCTCTGGGACCCAACAACTAATCTCCCTCCTGGCTTCCCTGCTGGTGGTTATCCTCCTCCTCAAGGTCCTTATTACTGTTCAGTTGGTGCTCGTAATGCCTATTGTCGTGAACTAATTGAAAAACATCTTGATATGTGTCTTGAAGCCGGCTTGAATGTTGAAGGTATTAACGCAGAAGTGGCTGCAGGTCAGTGGGAATTCCAGGTTTTTGCAAAGAGTGCAGCAAATGCTGGTGATGAGATTTGGCTTGCACGTTATTTATTAGAACGTACGGCCGAAGATTATGATCTGGCTGTCGATTGGCATCCAAAACCTCTAGGTGAAACTGACTGGAATGGTTCTGGTATGCATGCAAACTTCTCTTGTGGTGCAATGCGCGATAATGGTGATGAAAGTGTATTCACCAAGATCTGTGAAGAGTTTGGAAAACCAAATAATATCCCCGATTGCATTAGTGTTTATGGTGCTCACAACGAGCAACGTTTAACGGGACAGCATGAGACGCAATCAATTGATCAATATAGCTATGGTGTTTCTGACCGTGGTGCATCTATTCGTATTCCAATTGGTACTGTAGAAGATGGTTGGAAAGGTCGTTTGGAAGACCGTCGTCCGGCGTCTAATGCTGATCCGTATAAGGTTGCAGCAATTATCTGTAAGATAACAAAAGAAGCATTAGCTTAATTTGTTATTGTTTAAAAAACCGGGTAGGTTTTCCTTCCCGGTTTTTTTTAGTTGTTGATTTAATAACTAATCTCACTCATCCAATCGAGTTGTAATATTTGGATAATCTCTTCCATTGATGCGGGACGTAATTTAGGGTCCTTTTGCAAACAACGCAAGCATAACTTTTCAAGGGTTTTAGGCACCGGGTATTTATTGATCTCTGATGGTCTAACAGGTTCCTGATTTTTTACCATATCTAATAGTTCATAAATCTTGTCACTTTCAAAAGGTGGAGTTCCTGTTAATAGTTCGTATAAGACACTTCCGAGGCTATAGATGTCAGTACTAAAACTAATATCCGGATCGCGTCGAATTTGTTCCGGTGACATATAACATACGGTTCCTTGTAGCTTTCCATAACCCGTCATCGATTTATCCAACTTTTCAGCAAACTTTTCTTCTAACTTAGCTCCCGGATAATCAAAATCTGCCGATTTACCATCCTTTCCCCAAACTTTGGCAAGCCCCCAGTCAAGCAACAATACTTCCCTAAACGGCCCAACTAAAATATTTTCCGGTTTAATATCACGGTGGGCAACACCGCGACTATGGGCAGCAGCTAATCCATGAGATATTTGAATAATGACATCTATAAGTTGCGACAAGTCATAGCGTTCTCGGTAGTCCATAATCTCGCGCAAGGTATAACCATGTACCAATTTCATCGTAAAATAGTATTGGCCCTGGTTGTCACGTCCTATTTCATAAACGGGGATAACACTGGGATGCTGTAACATTGCCGATACGCGTGCCTCACGCAGAAAACGCGTTTTTTCGATTTCGTCGTTCAGAAATTCTTTTCTTAATGTCTTATAAGCGACTACCCGGTTTAAATGCATGTCTTTGCATGATTTAATTAATGATTTTCCGCCCGTTGCAAGCGTATTAAGAAACATATAACGAGTACGCGGATTGAGTACTTCCGGAAGCGCCTTATCGGTATCTTCAAGGTAGACATTTGTGTCATTCGTTGCAGTTTGCTGAAACTTTAACATGTTTCTTTTTGTCATTTTATAAACATATCCATAGTTATTTTCAAGCTGTACTTAAACCTAGAAATCTCGGTTGCCATCTACTGCGGCTTCCTTAATCTTAAGCACTTAAGTGAGCCTCGCTACGAAATCAACTGAGATTTCTAGCAAGGTTAAATATACTATTCGTAGTTCTATCCAGAGTTTACTTCCGTGTACAAATTCGTTTTCAATAAAAATACTTCCAATCATTTCATAGTTATGGTGTTTGATTATTGTGAATTCTATTCCTATACCATCAATAATATTAGTATGTTTTCATGTCTACAAAAAGGATTATTTGTTAAAGCACTTTTTATTGATGGCGAATAATTATGCATTTTAAATTGATAAAGGACGACAATGCCACTGATCCAGCCAATCGGTTGCGGACTCTCTAAATGTCGGGATTGTTGGCATAAGCAGACTTTGATGGTAATAAAAGAGAAACTATTTGTTATGGTTTATCCATTGTCAACATAAGGGAACACTAGCATACTGTCAAAACCGGTAATGATCTGAGGCGGCGGTTGTGGTGGATTCTGTTTTAGCCAAATATCCAGGTCGTGATTAGTGTGGGTTAACACCAAATATTCTGGTTGATTTACTTTATTAATCTCAAAAACGTCGTCGAGCGGGAACAATTTGTTTGCGGATGACGCGACTTTGAGTTGTTACTCCGAGAGCTTCAAGAGTTTCAGTAAAGCGAGTGTTTGGAGCGATGGTGTAGTCAATCGTCGGCGTAAGTATAAAAATACCCTTACCAAGAAGATGTTCCACCAAGCCATCCGATACCAATTCGTCGGCCGCCCGATGCAGGGTATTGCGGTTAACATTAAATCGTTGTGCTAACTCAGCTTCTGGGGGAAATAGATCGCCGGCCTTATAGAAGTTTTGAATTTCTTGGCGAAGTGCTTTGCTGATTTTCTGGTAGACTGGTTGTGAACCGTCACCACGTTGAACACTTAGTATAGACATTTAGACATCTCATTAATTAGTTTTTAGTAAATTAATCAAGAGATATTGCAAAGCAATTTCAAAAAATATGATATTTGATGAAATTAATAAAGAGTGGCTTTAAATACAAATGAATCGCTATCTTATTGATTCGGTTGTAAGGAAAGTTTTACTTGACGTTGGATGGCAATAAAAATATGTCGCTTAGAAAGCCTAATGGGGGCCCCTTCAAATTGATGGCCAGCCAAGTAATTGGGGAATGGCATTATCAACAGAGATTAGCTGCTCTTAGGAAATTTAAACTAAATGGCTAAATCTTGTTTATTGGATTTAGCCCGAGGAGTTAGTTCCGTATGTGAGTATATATGCTCAGCACAGTCACTAAAAAGCCGATAAAATATCCGTTTCTAAGAACCGATAATGCCTGCCTGATTTATCCGGTAAGGCTTTTTATTTATCGTACTCGTGCTGTCAGTTTATAGTCAGAGGTTTGTATTGAAAATTATCATCGTACTCCGTCTCCCCATTCTCGTTATATCTCCATAATGGCTCACCATATTTTGCAAGAAGATAATAGTAGAAAAAATCCGATAGCATTGGTTCAAGCAATAGCGGAAGTGGTTAAATTAAATAACAAATTAAAGGATTTGTGCTGATACAAAGCACATCAAAAAAAATTGACAATTCCCAAATATTTTCAATACAGTATTATTCTAAAAATATTTTCTATATACTTTTGAGTAATTCCATATAAATTATTCATATAAAGGGGAAAAATTATCAATCGCTTTGTTATTTTCTCTGATACTGATAATGACATCACCAGTGTTCATCGCACCTTAGAATTTTCTGGGTTATTAAATAAAAATAATGATATAGAAGAAAATCTAACAGGGCTGTCAATTATACATACTGGTGATCTTCTCGATAAAAAAGAGCCAAGCCTGCAAGTTACTGAGTATTGGGAGGAACTGCGTAAAAAAGTCGACGCTCGCGATGGATTTATTAAATTTTTAGCAGGAAATCATGAGCAAGAAATTTGGCAAAAGATTAGTAATGGAGAGCGTTATGGACTGGCGAAATACTCGTTAGACTCACTATGTGGTTTGATTGAATCACTGGATTTATTCTATGTTGATGGTCCTTTACTGTTCATCCATTCATACCCAACCGTTGAGTTTCTGCGGGTCCTCTTACACTATAAAAATGTCACTGGTAATCATTTAAATCGCTTTAATACGGATCATTACAAAAAAGCATTTAAATCTGTTGAGGCGTTGAATCAATATAGCTATACAAATGAAGGGGAAAATGAAAATTACCTTCTTTATGATCCTAAAAACATAGGAGCTCATTACCGTAAAAATGGTTCAGAGATTGTCACACTATTAACTGAATTGGAGATCGACTGTATTATTCATGGTCATCGTCCCCTAAGTTCAGGGATACAGGTGGATTATGAATTTAGCAAGTGGATCCCTCAGATTAGAATGATAGGAAATGATACAAAGGTAAAACTACAGGGTATCGGCGCAACCCTGGCGCGAATGGATGCAGGCAGAGCGGTGCAGTTTTTTTTTATTAATCAGAGAAGTGCTACTAAAAAAAACCGCAAAAAGGTACAGCATTTGCTACGACTATCAGCGCCTATCTCAGCCCCCCTTCACCAACAAATAATAAAGTCACAACAGTATCGGAAGCTAAAAAATAAAATAGATGCTGTGTGTCAGGAATATGAAAATCAGCAATTACAGATTGAAAATGAACTGCAAGAGCAACGACAATTACATTTATTGTTACAGGAAGAATTACGACAACGGGATGAATTGTACATGGAAATGCAGAAAAAATTAAAATCCCTTAAAGCAACCAACCTGCATATAGAGCAAGAACTCAATCAATGCATCAATGACAAATTAAAAGCAGAAAAACCTCTTGTCTCTACATTAACAAATGGGCCGGAACTAAAACAACAGACAGAACACCCCATGTGGGTTTTAAATATTTTTGTTGCTATTATTTCTTCCATACTGACAGGGGTGGCCGTTTTTTACCTCTTTTAGCTGATAAAAATCTAGGGATACGAAATATCAGTTGTATTTAATTTATAGCATTAACATAACTCCATTGACGGCTTAGAGGACGTCAGGTTTAACAAGTTGTTGAAACAGGAATCAAAAACGATTTTTCAAAGGTTGTCGAAGGAATTGGCTTTGAAAATAGGTAGCCTTGACCGTAATCACATCCCATCTCGATTAATAGTTGTTTTTGTTCTTCTGTTTCAATCCCTTCTGCAATAACTTTCAATCCTAATTTATGCGCCATAACAATAATGGCTTCAGACAATGAGTATTCACTGGAGTTTAGTTTTAAATTTCGGATAAATGACTGATCGATTTTCAGGTAGTCAATATCAAATTCCTTTAGATAAGCTAACGATGAATACCCGGTGCCAAAATCATCGACGGCAACTTGTACTCCTGCATCCCTATATTGAAGTAAACGCTTCGTGACGATATCATTACTTTTTAGCAATAATCCCTCTGTAATTTCGATGACTATATTGTCTCCGGTGATATGATTTAATGAAATTTTGTCTAGCCATTTATCATATTTACCATTGTTAACTTTCAATTGATTTGGAGACATATTGATACTTAACTGAAATGATTTGTGAATCTTTCTCCAGCTACTTAACTGCCTAAAAGCATTCTCAAAAACCCAATCACCAATATCACAAATAACACCGGTTTCTTCGGCGATTGGGATAAATTCGATGGGACTAATTAAACCTTTTTCAGGATGTAACCAACGAATTAGAGCTTCCGCTTTAAGAACTTCATTATTGCTTAAATCAACAATGGGTTGATAAAAAAGTTGTAATTCATCTGATTGGATTGCCGTTCTTAATGCCGAAGAGATTTGAATGCGAACCCTGGAAGCATATTGCAATTCCGGAGTAAAATAGCAAAATCGCCCTTTACCTTCATTTTTGGCCTGGTACATAGCTTGATCTGCATATTTTAGCAAATCTCCCGAATTCTCGGCATCGGTAGGGTAATGAGCAATACCCATACTGGTAGTAATATAAATATCATTATCGGCCAGGGGATAACTCTGGCCAATTTCCTGAATTAATTTTGAGGCAACATTATCGACATAATTGGCATGGGGAATAGTTGATAGAATAATTACGAATTCGTCACCCCCCAACCTGGCAACGGTATCAGCTTCTCTTAGCGCCGATTTCAAACGCTTAGCTACCTTAATTAATAATGAATCGCCAACATGATGTCCCAATGTATCATTGACTTCTTTAAAACCATCCAGATCCAAATAAATAAGCCATAGTTGCTGATGATTGCGATCGGTGAGCTTGATCTGTTGTTGTAATAATTCTAAAAATAGTTTCCGGTTAGGCAATAATGTTAATGGATCGTAATTGGCTTGTTGTCGAATGATCTGTTCTTTTTCTTTGCTGTCAGTAATATCGCGATTAATTCCGATGATCCGGACAGGCTTATTTTGATTATCATTTATTAGTGAAGCATTCGCCTTAATCCAATGAATTTTTCCATCGGTTTTTATGATGCGAAATTCGGTATCAAAAGCCCCCTTGCCCTGAATAAAGTTTTCGAGTTGTTGGGTGGCTTTATCTATATCATCGGGATGTACTGTCTTAGCCCAATCATCAAACTTACCTTCAAAATTTTCTATGGACGTATCATATATTACGTGCATCCAGTTGTCCCAAACCAAATGCTGAGTGTTTATATTGTAATCCCAGATGCCGATACCGGCAGAATCTGCCGCAATTGAGATTCTCTCATTAACATCCGCTAATTTTTGTTGGGTTACCTCTATACTATCAAGCATTTGGTTAAAGGCATGTGCCACATGACTCACCTCGTCAATACCCTTAACAGGGGTCCGTACATTTGTAATACCTTGTTCTACATCATTAGCACAGGATTCGATTAGACGTAATTTTTTGGTCAACTGGGTTCCCATGTAATAGGCAAGAATGGAACCGATAACAATTGCTATAATGGCATATAAAATACCATCACGTGTTATGGTCGCCAATTGTTCTGCAGTTCCTTCTTGTCCTAGTCCGATACGAACCCAACCGATTGGATGGTCGGCTAATACAATGGGATTAACGGCATCTACTAACTCCGGAGAACGCGTCAGGACTTTCGCTTGAAATGATGTCGGCATATCATTTAAAAACAAACCGAGACGAGAGGGAACGCTGTGGGCTAGTACCCGACTTTCGCTATCAAGAATCATGGCAAATAATAACTCAGGATAACGTGATTGAGCAGTAATAATTTCCTGTAATCCGTATAAATCACGTGCAGCTACCCAACCTGCAGCAGAAGTTGCAACACTGCGTGCTAAGGCTTGCGCTTGCTCTGTTTGGCGTTCCAAAAGCATGACTTTTTGGCGTTCCGTTAAATCCCAGACAAACAGGGCCATTAAAACGGCATGAACCAGTGCAACGCCAAAAATTAATTGTCGACGCAAAGTCCCTACAAAGTGGCGACGTAAAAATATTATAAAAGACTTTAACATTTAAGGTTGTTCTACCGGTCTAACATTTTTTTCAAATACTGCCACAAAATCGCGCACCTGTTCATAACTGTCATTATTAGCTAGATAAAATTGAGCGGTTTCCATACCCTTTAAAATAGACTGACCTTTGGGAGATTCGTGTAGACTATGAAGTAGATGAGTTACTTTTTGTACAATATCTTTGGGAATATCATCACGAACCATAACAGAATTATTCATCAAGTGCGGTGTTTCCCAGATAACTTTGAGTTTAGCTGCATCTTCAGGCCTATCTCTTTGAAATAGTCTCCAAGGAGGGGGCCAAGTTGCACCCGCGCTGGCCTCTCCGAGTAAAGCATTCATAATGGATGATTCTTGTGACCCAACATAACGATTCTGAATGTCTTTATTAATATTTAAACCATTATCATGTAAAAACTGTTGCGGCATTATACAAGCTGCCAATGCGGTATGAGAGGGATAGCTGACAATTTTTCCTATGAGCTGCTTTGGATGTTCAATGCCACTGTCCCGTCGAACAATAAATATACCTTTAAAATCCTCTGCGTCTCCAGCCATAGAGATAACCTCATAACCAACTTTCATGGCCTCTAGGGTTTGCCACGGGTTAGGTAAAATCAATTCAGGCTTTCTAGCCCGAAACTTAACTTCATAGGCTTGGTAATCCCGAGATGCTTCCAGTTCAAACTGAACTTCTGGAATCCGTTCATTCAAATAAATAATTAACGGCTGATAAGCTTCTGTTAACTTACGTGGGTTATGAAGAGGGTGGATTGCGAGGCGTAAAACAGGTCTATTACTCGATGTTCTTTGTTCGTATGACGGACCTTTTGTTTGCGGTTCTTCATCTTGTTGGCCACAACTGACAAGCAACAAGACAATAAGAGGTAGCAAAAACACCAGAATTGAACGAATCCTTATTGTCATATTGCTCTCCCTTATTAATTAAATAGTTTTATTAAAAGATAGAAAAATGTAGGCCATATTTCAATTGATTACCCTTATTTATCAAAATATAAACATACTCTCTTCTGTGGACAGGCTTCCTACTATTTCATTAACATTATAGCCCAATAAGCGCTCTCCCGCCTGGTTGGTATCATCAGCAATAATGGCATACTCTGCATGAGCTAATATGGGTTTATGTAAGGAGATAATCAAACACCTTAAAACCATTCAAGGCATTTAAGGACATTGAACGAGATGACAAGCACGGCAAAGAACAAATTAAAATTAATCTGGATTATATTCGTTTGGCTGAGGTTGGATTAACGGTTGCTGGGAAATAATACGAGGCAATTTATTGGTTCCCATATTATTTATAGGAACCAAAGAAAAGATACAAATCGGTTCTCTTTAATGATGTATCTTAAACTGTACGATTAAGTCTTCCAGGTTTGTCGATAGTTCCTTTAAGTTTTCGCTAACACGCAATGTATCGGATGTCTGCATCACGGAATTTTCGGCCACTTGGTTAACGTTGCTAATGTTTTCATTAATATTTTCAATAGCAGAACGCTGCCCATCAATCGCATGGTTAATTTCCATATTTTTATCTTTCATCTCCCGAACCTTGGGACTGAGCTGTTCCATGGATTGTTCGGTCTTATTGGCAAATTCGACACAAGCAGTAACTTCTTCCTGACTATTTTTCATTTCCGTAACCGCATCTGATGCGCCGGAACGAAGCCGGACTATCATCTGTTCGATTTCATGGGTGGATTCCTGAGTTTTTCCAGCCAAAGTGCGCACTTCGTCTGCTACCACAGCAAATCCACGACCGGTCTCACCGGCTCTGGCAGCCTCAATAGCGGCGTTAAGTGCCAATAAGTTGGTTTGTTCTGCTATACCTTTGATTACATCCAATACGCTTTCAATGGTTTCCGTTTCCTGAAATAAGGTATTGATCACCGAAGAGGTATTTTCAATCTGTGAGGCAATGTTTTTAATCGAGGTAATGCTTTGGCGAATAACTTCGCCACTATGTTGTAATTCCTGATGGGTTTCTTGTGATGTATTGGACATATCTTCGCTCAAAGAAGATATGCTACCGACTGCTGCGTGCACTCCTTGGGTTGCTTGACTGACATTAGCGATATTGCTTTTTTGCAGATCGATATTATCCTGACTTTTTAGCATTGCCTGGTTGAGCTGTTCCGACGAGGTATTAACTTGTTTCACCAGGGTAGTTATTTGGGAAACCAATTGATGTAATTTACTAATGGTATTGGCAATGGCCGACTGTATTTCGCCAATTTCATCCTTATTTTTGGACTGTTCGATCTGCACGGTAAGATCGCCTTCACTAACGGCAACCAGAGATTGGGAGATGGAATGTAATGGCTTTAAAGATTTATTAAGATACCAGTAGATAAATAAACCCATCACCAAACTGATGACAATTAACAATACTGCAGATGAAAGGTTGATCTGCTGCTGTGAGTTATAGCTGGTAGTATTATCGGAAAATATAATAATATTGCCTAAAAGCTGTTCGGTAATTGAATGAATGGGGAGGATAGTGGAAGAAAATACCATTCCGTCTTTTTGAATAACGACGTGTCTGGCTTCTTGTATTGGTAAATCGTAATCGGTTAATTCATTTTCAAAATCAATTTCAGAATTCTTTAACAATGTGCCATTTTCAGCTTCAATATAGATCTGGGCCGACAACCGCTCTTTTAGTTCCTTTACGGCTGAAGCAATATCTTCGGTGTATAGGCCAACACCGATCAACTTTCCACGATTAGTAATGGGAAAGCCCATTTCTAGTTGTAACTTTCCTTTAGGATTTAAACTAATGGAATGGAGGATTTTTTTATGCTTAATTACCTCTTTTGCTAAGAGACTGATTTTTTTAAGAGCAGCGCTATTGATAGCATCAAATAAGACCGAAGCGTTTTTGTCCGCTATTTGTAAGTTTGTTAAAACTGCCTGACCGCTCAAAAGGTTATAAACGGTTTGAGCATTTTCGGCTACGGTTGCTGCATCACTCTTTTTTAAGGCCTTTTTTAACTTGCGGTCACGGGTGATACTTTTAATGGCATTTTCCATTTGCGAATATTGTTTTAAGGTCAGTAAATCCCACAATTGTTGATTGCCATGCACCGCCAATTCGTCATAACGAGATTCCGACTTGGACATTTTTAAAAAACTGGCAATAAAGCCGGTCGAGGCAATTACAATTACCAGTATGCCAATGACAAGTACGATTTTATTTTTCAAACTCATAGGTCTTTACCTAACTTTATAATTTTCCTAGGTTCAATAAGGGTAAAGTAAATACCCTTATTGAACATATTTATTATTCGACTGGATTTCCTGCCGACTTCCAAGCCGGATATCCGTCGCGATAGTAATATACTTTCGCAAACCCCCAACTCACAGCCTTTTTACAAGCAGCGGCGCTTCTTAGACAGGTTTCTCCATTGCAATAAATAACAACAGGGTCACTTTTTTTCATTTCAGCCAGTAATGCTTGTTCAGTGAAACTGGTTTTGCTATCTAAAAGAATTGAGTCGGCGATTCGCCCGGCATTCCATGCCTTAGTCGAACGTACATCAACAAATAAAACACCTTGGTCAAATAACTTTTTTGCCTCGGCAGTGTCCACCGAAGTGGTTCCATCCACCGTCATCGGTGATATTTTTTTCTCGGCATAGCTATTAAAAGAAACTAGGCTAAGTAAAAGAACTGAGATTAAGATATTTAATATTTTCATTTTTATACCCCTGTTAATATGATTTCGGTAATAACCAGAAAGACTTTAGATATTTAATGCAATAGAAATAATGAACGCACCTGTAAGGAACCGGTAATTTTGTCGTTTATTTTTTAAACCAGTCAAAAAATGCTTGTTTAATAATGACATGGCGTATGACTAAATTCAATAGAATATGACAATGATAAAAGTAAAAATTGAACGCTAAATAGCTTTTGTGGTTAATTTATTTTATGTTTTTTCGGGTTCCCACATTGCATGTGGCAATTTACATATATTCGGCTAATTATTTTTATAGATAATCAGGGTTGTGTAATGAAGTAGATAATAATATCAAATAACTAACTGATATTTAAGCCTGCTAAATACTGGCTAATTTACTGAAAACTCGAAAAACAATGGTAGTGAACCACAATTTTCAAACCAGCAGATATGCTCGGCTAATAGATCAAATGCCAATATGTAATTTCCCGGATTGGATGGAAGTGGAACGGATATAGTCTGATTCAAGGTCTCTTCCGGTAAAATATCTTGATCAAAAGGTATTCTTAAATAGTCATGCTCAATAATATTTTTATTGCTATCAAGCAAATGAGCACCAATTTTTACTACACCCAAATCCTGAATATTTTCACATAACCATTTGGCTTGACCGGTATTTTTAATTGTCAGATGTATTTCTAAATTACTTGAGGCCGATAAGGAAGTGTTTTCTAGTGGTGTTTGCAGTTGAATCGTACTATGTAATCCGTGCCCATTACGACTATCGGGAACTAATTCCCCTTTATGTAAAAAGAATATGGTTTTATTGGCATTTTCATTGAGGACTTCATTTTTTATTCGGCGATTAATCTTTCCTTTGAGCATTTGCTGATACTCTGAAAAGGAGATTTGGGTATTGGTTGCCAATTGGACAAAGAGATCGGTAAAACCGATTTTTTCAGCTACGGCTTTTAGTTGGTCTAGATGTAGATCATTTTCCAGTACGCCATAGTTGCGCATTTCACTTTGTGATTGAGCATTATAGGAGTGAAAAAGCCCCGGTTCTGCATATCCGGCAATGCCGCCGTCTTTTAAAACACGATGGAGTTCGGTTAATACTTCTTCAAGATTGGGAATATGGTGAAAAGCATCAAAACAGATAATCCGATCGATAGATTGGTCATCCAGTTCCAGATGATGTCCGTCATAGACTAAAAATTGCGGTTCTTGCAGATAATCGCCGATAATGGGATAGTCTTTAAAATACTGTTTAGCCGTTTCTATTGCCGATTTTGAGCAATCGACGGAAACGGTAACAGCTCCCATTTGGTTTAATAAGCGCGATAACCAACAGACCCCTGCTCCAATTTCCAAGACCTTCATGCTTTTGCCCAGTTGTAGTCCTGATAGCAGTGCTCCTAGTGCGGTTAATGAATCAGGGCTTTTATTAAAATTACTAAAAGGGCGTGCTAGAAAAGGAGTCGGTTCGCTAATATGCTGAAAATAGTTTTCCGCTTTTTGGTTGAGTTCTTCAACTGAATATCGCTTGATAATCTGTTGGGGAGAAATATAATCGTTAGGAGGCGCTTGGACAAATGGCTTTCTCAACCAAAAGCGTTTTATTTTTATTAATAGTTTATTAATCATATCTTCCCTCAAAATATTCAATAAATTATTAGTCAGTTAGTCTGAATATGCAATGATTGAAATTAGAGCAAGTAATGAACGTGGTTTTGTCGATCATAGTTGGTTGCAAAGTCATTACACTTTTTCCTTTGCCGGGTACCACGATCCCCGATATATGGGAGTATCTGCTTTGCGGGTTATTAATGATGATGTGGTGACCCCGGCTATCAACAAAAGTTATTTGCTGCACGGAATGGATTAACGCTTATTGTGTCACCGGATGGTCGTGATGATTCCTTTTTGATTTGCCTTAGGGGAGATAAACGATAATAATTGAGGCTGAGTAATTGTTATTGAGTAAAAATTTTTAATGTCTGCTTTTGAACCCGAGTTATTATTAAAACTGGCCCGTAATAGCATGCCCTTCGGCAAATATAAGGGACGCTTGCTTATCGATTTGCCGGAACCCTATGTGCTGTGGTTTGCCAAACAGGGGTTTCCCAAAGGTGAGTTGGGTGTTTTAATGGCCTGCCTTTTGGAAATTAAAACCAATGGTTTGGAATATTTAATTCATCCCTTAAAGGAAAAACATTAAAGTGTGGACTCCTGGTCATACTAAGTTCTAACACTGAGGAATTGTTAAATTACTCGAACTAATAAATTCTTAACGGAAGCTTTCAACACGATTACGCCCCGAATCTTTGGCTAAATACAAAGCTTCGTCGGCGCGTTGAAATAATTGCTCAATGGTATTACCGGTATGGTATTGCGTGACGCCAAAACTACAGGTAATAAATAGTTTGATGCATATCGGATACGTTAATTACAGGAGATATCTGACTCAACTATAAGCATATCGAAGGATTTTACAATAAAAAGAGATAATTAAGATAGATGTGGCTCTATCAGATAAGCATATCGATATTTTTGAGGATGAACTAAAACCTTTATCGGCATGTGTTCTGACTGACGATTACTTAATACCGGAAAGAGTTCTTGAACAGCAGGACAGCTTAATTTTTTACTGTGTTTAATGCCGTTTAAATGATAACTGACTTCGGCGAAAATCATTCCTTTGCCGCCTTTTTTTACTTTTTCTATTTGGGCTTCTAATAACACGCCATGGCAAAGCATGGCTTTGGTAAAACCTTTTTTCCACCATAAATAGATCACAATAGCAGGGATCAAAAGGATGGTTAATACTATCACCATCATAATTATCAGGGTAATATCAGTGGGCATAGTACGTAGGCCGATAATTCGACTGATCCGTTTATTTTGGTTTAAATATTCTATGTTTACCCGGTCATTCTGGTTGAAGGCTTTATGGTCGGCATAGCTGGTTCCTTTAATAAGGTTTGCTTGCGGATTGGGAGCAAATTGATAAAAGATTTCATAGTAGCTGCCGTCGCGACTGTTTTTTTTCTGAACGTTTATGACTTGTCCCTGAACCTGGGTAACCGGTCCTTTATCCAATTGGCGACTGTCTTCACTCACCCATAATGCCATAAAAATAAACAATGACATCATTGCAATTGTCAGTGGAACCAGAGACCACAATAAGACTCTTACCGGTGGCGGTAAAATTCCATTCCAAACGGCCTTGAATATCTCTTCGTTAAAAGGCCTGGGAGGAGCTTGATTAAAATAGCCTTGTGCTATTGATGGCTTGATTTGTTGGTTATGACTTAGTCTGGGAAAATCGATCTTACCCGGAATCACTTCATCAATAGCCTTTTGTAATTTGACCGCGATAATAATGATGGCAATAAAAATAGCTAAAAGCAGGCTAACGGCAATAATTTCTTGTGCGCTGCCAAATGGGAAGGGAGGCGCTGAAAGGGCTCGTCTTTTTTCGAGACTAACCAGCCATACAGTGAGCGGAGCAATGGCAACCACTAGGGTAATAAGTATTCCGAGTAGTTTTGTTTTTTTTGTTTGGCGGGACATTTTTATTGTTATTTACATTAATCTAATGCATAAGTATAGATAATTTTGGTATTTTTATATCTGTTTTTCAGACTTTTTCTTAAAAAAATGTTGTAGCATAAAGTAAATACTGGCTCCAAAAAGTCCTCCGTATAAACAGAACTTATGCAGTTGTTCGATACTCATTAGACCTAATAATTGATTGTTGGAGCTAAACGGATAAAAAGGCTCTATATCGCTATGCATAATGCTATCCAAAATTACATGGCTATAGGTGCCGATAAAAGCGCTGAGAAAAACTATCCACCAAACTATCTTGATCGGATTTTCTTTTTTTGCCACTCCCAATATGATCAAGCCCAACTCAGAAAGGTATTTACCGCTAAGTGCGGAGAAAATAGCCAATAAGGTTGCACCTATGTAGGTGTGACTAAAGCCGTGTAGATGACCTTCACCGCTAATGAGTACCACTAATGGTTGGATATCCATAATAATTTGAGCCCAACCGAAAACCATCAGGCTAAAACTACCTTGTAATATGGCCTTTATAAATATTCCAGGTCCCATATGTATTGGGGTAAATGGCATGCTTATCCCTCTATGGATTGCTATTTTTTTGCGACCATTTTCGGATCTGTTCAATCTCGTTTGGCTCTATACCAATGGACTCAAGAAAGTCCTGATGTGCTTCAGGTGATAGCCGTTCAAACTCGATATGCCACTTTTTCATACCCTTTTCATCCAAACCACTGGCGGCTAATAATGACACCCAGTTGGCTTTAGTCATGACTCGGGTTTGTTTAATGGCAGTTTGATTTTGTAATAAGTTTAAAATTACCTGTTGTTGGTTGCGTAGCGTCTGGATTTCATTATTAATCATTGCCAAACGTTTTTCAAGAATCGTTTGAAAATGCTCTTCTTCTTGTTCCAATAATGAAGCAATGGCCTCTAGGCTAATACCCGCTTCGCGAAACAGCGCGATTTTCTCCATTTTTTTAAGATCGTCTTTGGAATAGAGACGGTAATTGGATTCACTACGACCGGATGGTTGTAATAATCCTAGTGAGTCGTAATACAGTAATGTGCTGCGGGATAGAGAAAACTTTTTGGCGACCTGCCCGATAGTATACATACCAATGTTACCCATCTTTAATGTTGCTGGATGATGCATTAATAATAAACTATAAAGCTATAAACAGGTCAATCTGGAAGCTGTTGTTGCTCTTTTTTATCCCACTCTTTCTTTATCTCTATAATCCTGGGTAATATCTGTTCAAACAACTCAACCAATCTGGGTTCAAACTGTGTTCCTGAGCTGCGTTTGATTTCTGCAATTGCATCATTAACTGTCCAGGCTTCTTTATAGGGCCGTTTCATGGTTAAGGCATCAAAAACATCGGCTATGGCAACAAAACGGGCAGATTCCGGAATATTTTCCCCTGCGATTCCAAATGGATAACCGGAGCCATCCCAACGCTCATGATGGTAGTAGGCAATTTCAGCTGCCATTGTAAAAATCGGAGAGTGCCCTCGTCTTAATATTCCATATCCGATTTCGGCGTGGGTTTTCATAATATTCCATTCATCTATAGTCAGTTTGCGCGGTGCTTTTAAAATGGAATCCGGGATACCTATTTTCCCTGTGTCGTGCATCGGTGCTGCCAATTCCAGCCAGTCTGTCAAGGTGCCCGGCCATCCTGCGGCTATGGCTAACTCTTTAGCATAGGCTGCCATGCGCCAAGTGTGGACCCCGGTATCCGTATCATTATAGTGACCTGCTTCACCTAGCATACTGATGGCATCTCTCTGACTTTCTTCTAAAGCTTTAGCACGTACCAGAGAGAGTTGGTTTTTAATTCTGGAAATAACGATAGGTGCAGAAATGGGTTTAGCTATATAATCCACTGCACCGACCTCGAATCCGAGAGTCTCATCCTCAACCTCATCCATTGCCGTGACAAAAATGACCGGGATGTTTACTGTGACAGGATTGTTTTTTAGTTCTCTGCATACTTCGTAACCGTCCATCTCCGGCATCATAATGTCGAGAAGAATAAGATCAGGTCGATGGTTTTGTGAAGCTTGAATTGCCTTTTGGCCATTGTGGGCAAAAATAAGTTGGTAATGGCTCTTTAACACCTGTCTTAATACCTGTAGGTTATTCGGTTGGTCATCGACCACAAGTATTTTTTTTTCCATAGTCAATTACTCCAGGGATATCCCCAGCTCAAAGGCTAGGTTTTTGGTTTGTTCTTTTGCACTATCAAAATTAAATGATTGTAGTGCTGCGGAAATGGGGTATAAATATTTTGTCGATAGGTATTGTGACAGCATATCGATGATGGGATCCGTACTGTCCGGTGAAAGGTCATCCAGACTGGAATAGAGGTGTTGAATTAATTCGGTTACCTTTTTTTTATCATATGATTTTTTCAGTGGAGTTTTTGGTGCTATATTTTGAGTTAATTGGTTGATACCACTTATAGCCTGCTTTAAAGCTTTATCCAAATTTATCAGATGGTCTTTGAGTTCAGTTATTGAATTATTTTTAATGAGTTGGTCAATCGTTTTGGCAATTTCGGCCACTTCGGATATGGCCAAATTCCCGGCCAATCCTTTTAACGCATGGGCAATGTTTTTTGCTGTCGCTAAATTTTTTGGTGTAGCGTAGAGCTGTTTTTCAATTTCTTTAGCGTCGTTGGCACGTTGTGCCGAAAATAGTTGCAATGATTCCAGATAGATCTCAGCAGATTTCCATGTCGATAGTGCTTTTTCATAATTTATACTTGCTTTAATCGGAGAAAAGTCAATTTCCGGCTGGGTGTCAAATTGAAATTTATGAACTTTATTTTCTCGCCCCACTTCATTAGGTACCACCTTTTCAATGACTTTGAGAAGATTATTAAAATCTATGGGTTTAGCAGCTACATCATCCATACCTGCCTCTATGCAGCGGCGATAATCCTCTTGCATAACACTGGCGGTTAATGCCAGTATGGGGATTTGTCGCTGGCTATCACGTTCAAATTGTCGAATTGAACGAGTTGCCTGCAACCCATCCATTTCAGGCATCATCACGTCCATTAATACAATATCGTATTCTTCTTCTTGAAATGCGTTTACGGCTTCTATGCCATTTTTTACCCAATTAATCTGATGTCCTTGCTGCTCTAAACGTAAGATGAGTAAAGTGGCGTTTACCTCTAAATCTTCGGCCAATAAAATATTAAATAATCTTGGAGAAATATAGTCCTCATCTAGTGAGCTAATCTCATCGTAGAGTGTTTCTGAAGATTTGGCTGTTTCCGGCATTTTCACTTCTAAGTGAAAGGTTGAGCCGACTCCCAGCTGACTTTCTACCCATATTTTTCCTTGCATAAGCTCTGTCAATTGTTTACAGATAGTGGTACCCAGTCCGGTTCCGCCATAGCGGCGAGTGGTGCCGCTGTCTGCTTGAACAAAACTGTCGAAAATTTTCTCACATTGCTCAACACTCATACCTATGCCTGTGTCCGATATGCTGATACGTATAAAGTTTGGTTGTGAGGCCGGTTGTACTGAGATTGTGACTCCTCCGCTATCGGTAAATTTAATTGCGTTACCTACAAGGTTTAAAATAATTTGCCGCAGTCTGGTCGGATCGCCTAAATAATAGAGGGACAACTCGGCGGCATATTCAAATTGCAGGTGGAGATTTTTCTCGGCAGCTTGGTGTTCAACTGTCATAAGAGAGTCTGCAATTGCATTGGGTAAATGAAAATTGACAATCTCTAACGCATACTTCCCGCTTTCCAATTTAGATATATCCAAAACATCGTTGATTATTGCCAATAATGAATGGGCAGAAGTATGGATAATTTGAATGTAATTATTAGTTTCTTTGGAAAGTGATGAGTCATGTAAGGCAACCTCCGCAAAACCGATTACAGCATTCATTGGGGTTCGAATTTCGTGGCTCATATTCGCAATAAACGTTGATTTGGCTTTTGTTGCCGCTTCGGCTTCATTGCGTGCTTGCTCTAGTTCCAGGGTTCTTTTTTGAACGGTCTCTTCAAGATTATCGCGATATTGTTTTAGTTCGCTAATATTGGTAACCATGCAAATATATGTTGGTTTATCACAACTATTCATTTTTTTGATAGCGACATGGATGGGAAAATAATCACCATTTATATCGATTGCCTCCATTTCATGACTAAATTGTTCGAATTCCAAATTTTGTTTAATAGCAGAATTTTTTAAAAAGGAAAAAATCAGACTTGAATCTTGGGCATTAAAAAGGTTATCGATATTTTCTGCCAATATCTCCTCGGTTTTAAAAGAAAACAGATGTTCGGCAGATTTATTAAAGCGTTGAATATTTCCTTTCGCATCGAAAATGATAATACCGCTGGGTGAAGTATCAAAAATTGCATCATTTATACTAAGTTGCTCTTCCAGGTATCTATGTGAAGCGGCCAAATTTTCTGCCATACGATTGAAAGCTATTGCTGCACTACCAATTTCGTCTTGGCTTGAGGGTAAAATATCAACTCTATGACTTAGATCACCTGTAGAGTAAGCATTGGTAGCGGCTACTAAAATATTAAGTTGCTTATTTAAATATCGTATCCATAGAAAAGATGTCAACATGGTTAAAAAAATTATAATGAGTGCAATTTTTGATAATTCTCTTAGGGTAGATTTTTTTATTTCTGAAACAAAATTTACATCTAATCCCAGTTCTACCCGACCATATGAGAAACCTTGTTCAGAAATTGGGGTAAAAATATCAAAAACTCCATCGTCAACCGTTTGTATGTTTGAGTCTTGTTGAAAGGTTCTTTGTAATGCTGCTTTAGCACCTTTTTTAAATAAAACATTATTTTCTGAATCAAAAATGCGTACATAAACCATTCCTGGTTGCTTAAGAAGATCTGAAACATATGTTTCTAATGTCGCCAAATCATAAGAAATCACACTATTTTTTGCTAAAGTGGAAAACAAAGAGGAAGTGGTAGCTGCTCTTTTATTGATAGCTTTTTCTGTTGATTCCTGGATAATTTTGAGGCAAACGTAAAAAACCAATGAGATAAAAAGAACCTGAATGGTTAATAAGCCGGTAAAAGTTTTGATTCGAAAACTCATAAAAATCACATGCTGATAATTGTTATTTATAAATTCAGCAGTGTTTATGCCAAAATATGAGAATGGTGCTTATCTAATTGAAAATAAGTGGTATTTTAAATGGGTTACTTTAGAATTATATTTTTGTTGATATGTTTTTGATATGTTTTTGATATGTTTTTGATATGCAATTTGCAACAAATTGCAAACTGCATATAACAAGTCATTTAAGAAATTAATACCAGCGCCAGATAGGGTACCAAATTAAAAAACAGGAAAAAGACCTTAAACAAGCCTAAAAAACCGTAGATAATCATATTGAAATGTTCGCGGGCCATGGGGAACCAATAACTTTGGATTCGGTATACCAATTCGGGGGCAAACATTAAAAACAGGGCCCAAAAGGTTAGTAGGCCGCCATTAACAATACTGCACCACATAAAAAATTCTTTTAAGGTTTCCACAGTCATATTATTTCCCCTTATTTATCATTGAGTTTTTCACAATTAAACATTTTTTATTTTGCCAAAGCGTTTATACTTAGTTTAGGACACTCTTAACAATAGCGATAAAGGAATGCTGCAAAATAAGAAACTTGATTGATTAACACTTAGGCATCTATATGGCTCATCCGGTTCAACGTTCTAACATTAATTTTTCCACCCTGATTGGTATTTTAATTGGAATATTTCTAATTATACTGTCGGTATTTTTATCCGCCGAGCAACCTTCCATCTTTGTTAATTTTCCCGGCTTATTAATTGTTGTCGGAGGCGTGATTGCAGCGACCTTTATCAGTTATCCCTGGCCGGAGTTAAAAAAAGTCTGGCGTACCTTTAAACTGATCTGGACGTATCAGAAATATAGTGTTGAGGAGGAGATTGAAGAGATTGCCATGGTCTCTATGTTATTGGCCAAAGGAAAACTAGTAGACATTGAGGATGAGATGATCGACGTCAACAATCAATTTTTAAAAACCGGTATTCAATTGATTATTGATGGAGCTTCGCCGGAAGAGATTAATGAATTGATGCGCTGGCGAATTTTTAAACTTAAGCAGCAAGAACAGGCCGAAGCAGAAGTGTTTCTTGCCATGGCAAATTATGCTCCGGCATTTGGTATGGCGGGTACCTTATTAGGATTAGTCAATATGCTGTTTTCTATGTCAGATTCCAATTTTGAAGCGATAGGTTTTAATTTGGCTTTAGCATTAACCACAACACTTTATGGGATAATACTAGCCAATTTATTCTTTCGTCCTATTGCGATTAAACTAGAGCGTCGTACTGAGCGACGCGTAATGATGATGTTTATGGTGATGGAGGGAATCAGCTTATTAGGACAACGTCGAACCGCCAGTTATATCAGGGAAACTTTATCTTCCTTTATTGCACAGTATGAAGATGAAATAAGTACTGCCTCCTTTACCGCATTGGAGAGCAAGGTTACGCAAAAATTGGCAGAGAAAAACTCGGGATCTAAAAATGATCCGCGATAAACATTTTCCCTGGTTAATTTCCGATAAGCAAAAAAGTGTCAATAAAAAGGATGATAATGGCTGGTTAATTATCTATCTGGATGTGTTTACGCTGATGTTGAGTATGTTTGTCATCATATTAGGCTATAAGATGCATTCTCAGCAAAGCTATGAAGAATTGACCCAGACAGTGTACGAAACCGCGACTAAGCAACATGTCGTAAAGCCCAAGAAAGAACAGAATAAACAGGTGATTGCCAATAAAAAGGATGACTTTAGCTTAACCGAAAAGGAACAATTTAAAAGCCGACAACGCAAACAAGATCAAATAAAACTGCAGTTTCAAAAATTACTACAACGTCATAACCTTTTGGGTTCTGTCGATCTAAGGGTCACCGAAACAGCGATAAAACTGGAAATTGAAAATAAAATATTATTTAAGCTCGGTATTGCCGCTTTATCTGAAAATGGTGAAGACATTTTAGTGCAGTTGTTGCCAATTTTGAATTCTCGCCAAGGTGATATTTTTATTGAAGGGCATACCGATTCTCTGCCTATTGCAACTAAACAGTTTCCTTCTAATTGGGAATTATCCACACAGCGTGCTACCTCTGTATTACGTTTTTTAATCGAAGAGGGGATACCGCCAAAACGTCTAAGAGCCATTGGATTTGCTGATACACAACCCGTTGCAGATAATGAAAGCGAGCAGGGAAGGGCGCGAAACCGACGTGTTTCCATTGCTATTCAGAGTGAGATGGAATAAAGGTATAGCTGAAAATAGCTAAAATTTTAGGCAAAATCCGGCGATCATGGCGGCAAGAAAAATAATAAATATTTTATTAGGTATGCACTTCTTTCTGGTCAAGCCTTATTGCTTCGGGTTTATGGATAAAAAAGCCTTGAGCAAAATCGATACCCAATTCCTGAGCTTTGTCTAATGTATCCTGGATTTCTATAAATTCACCTACGGTTTTTATATCCATAGCATGTCCAATTTCATTAATCGATTTTACCAAAGCCAGGCTGACTTGATTGTTGGCCATATCACGAACAAAGGAGCCGTCAATTTTTAAATAGTCGATAGGCAGATTTTTTAGGTAGGCAAATGAGGATAAACCACTGCCAAAATCGTCCAGAGCAAAGCTATAGCCTTCGGTTTTTAAGGTCTTCATAAAATAGGAGGTATTGACCAAATTCGTTATTGCGGCTGTTTCGGTCACTTCGAAACAGATATGTTGTGGTTCGATATGAAACTTGCTCTGAAGCGAACGAATATAATTGATCAAATTGTCATCGTTTAGAGTTGCTCCGGATAAATTGATAGAAATTACACATGGACCGTATAGCTGTATAATTTTTTCGAAATCTTGAAATACTTTGAGCAAAACCCAGCGATCGATATCCGGCATCAAGTTATAACGTTCGGCAGCGGGGATAAAACAATTCGGCAAAGTGGGATCTTTATCATCCTGACTTTTTAACCGCAATAATACTTCCACCAAAGGTAATAGCCCCTGCTTGCGAGTAGTGGGCCGAATATGCTGGAAATACAGTAAAAAGTCATTGTTATCGAGAGCATGGCGCATACGTGTTACCCAGCGCATTTCATTTTGCCGCTGTTTAACTTCCTCGTCGTTTCCGTCACTGACATAGATACGGTTTCGCCCCTGATCTTTAGCAGTATAACAAGCAATATCGGCTTTACTAATAAGTTCTGCCAAACTGCCACAGTTTTTAATAATCGGTACAACTCCGATACTGGCACCAATATTAAACACCATTTTCTCCCAAGAGAAACGGTACTCGGCGACGATAGCACAGACTTCCCGGGCAATGTCGGCAGCATTGTTTAATTTACAGTTTTCCAATAAAACACCAAATTCATCTCCACCCAAACGTGCCAAGGTATCGCTTTCTCGTAACGGTTCCTTAAGCAGATTGGCAATTTGTCGCAGTAATTCATCACCGGCAATGTGTCCGCCGGTGTCGTTGACCACCTTAAATTGATCCAGGTCGATAAACAACATGGCATGTTTTAAATCATGTTGGCTTGCACTGATTAGAGCATTTTGTACTTTATCTTCAAATTCACGGCGATTGACCAGGCCGGTTAAAGCATCATGGGTGGATTGGTGAGTAAGTTTTGCTGCTAGAGTGCGGGCTTGAGTGACATCATGAAATACCAGCACCACACCAAAAATATTACCCTCTTGATCGCGAATTGGGGCAGCAGAATCTTCGATGGATATTTCAGTTTGGTCTTTGCGAATTAAAACTGTGTGGTTGGCTAAACCGATAATGGTATTTTCCTTGAGACAACGTTCAACGGGATTATTGGCCGGAATCCGAGTGTATTCGTTGATGATATTAAATATTTCGTGTAATGGTCGACCAATAGCGTCATCTGCTTTCCAGCAGGTTAGCATTTCAGCGGCTGTATTTATCGATTCAACAATCCCATTAGTATCAGTGGTAATGACTCCGTCCCCAATACTTTGTAAGGTTACTAAGGCACGCTCTTTTTCATTAATTAATTCCTCTCGACTATGCTGTAATTCTTTTAAAGCCTTAACCTGTTTTTTTATTTCAACATTTAAAACATTATATTGGTTATTATCTTTACTGGATAAAATTAATCTTATTAAAATTAAGGGAGGATTTTTATCTGATTTGGGATACAGCAGGTTACCTTCACAGCGAATTCTTTTGTTATAGTCCTGGCCCTGAGGGAATTTTAAAGCCAATGGAATAGGAGAGCCGCTGCGGGCGCAAAAGTGCAGCTCTTTTTTAGTTTGTTCGCGGGATATCTGGCAAAGTTGTGCTAAAGATTGTTGTTTTAACTGACTACGTTGAAGATCAAGTATAGATAAGGCATGCTTATTGACTTCGATAATCTCACCGTGATCCGAGACCAATAACATTGCCTCCGATAAACCATCGGTAATCTTTAAAAAATCTTCTGATTTCAAGTCTTAACCCCCAAAATATTCATTTCCAATGGAATCGCTTCCCTCCTCTGTCTGTGATAAATATATCACGACGCGACAACTAGAATCACCTTGGGCAAGGTTTTTTTCGATATCAACTTTGGCATAGCCCAGATTGTCGGCACAAATTCGGCCGAAAACATTGGAAGTAATCATGCAAAGTGATGGTTTCCCATTAATTTTTTCAGCAAAAGGACATGCATCATTGCCAAGAATGATTTTATCATTGTCCTCATAAATCAAATAGAATTTCCCCTGAATTCTATTCTTTAAATCTATTAGTATTTGAGCTAATAATTGTTTAGGAAGCGTTTTAAGTCTTAGTGCGGATAAGTATTTATGATTGATGTGGTCGCCGATTTTTTGCCCGACAACACTAATAATTCCGGATGCTTCGTCCATCCCCAAGACGTCTTGTAGGGTTTCCGATAGAGAGGCTATCAACTCGATAGAGAAATCTTCTCTGTCCAGTTGGATATCCAGAATAGAGACATCGTCCTTACCACTCCTTGAATTGGTCATTTTCCCCTCCTTTTTCTAACTTGAGTCGTCCGTAATTTTTAATCCATAGTAATGATTTTAATTGAGAATGATGAAAAAGTATGTAGGAAAAGTCCTACAGAATTATGTGTTTTGAGTGGCTTTTTTGACCATAATCAAAAATGAGCTAATTCTGTTCAAAGAACTCATGTATTATCAGTACAATAAATTATTGTCTACAATCAAATTAACCTTGAAATAGTTATATAAAAACAAGCGGAAGGTTTTTATGTAGCTTAGGTTTTTATATATAGCCTTCCCTTTCCAGCTCAGGATTTGGATAAATAGTGGAAACTATAACCGAACATGCCGACTTGGAACGCTGAGAATAGGTAGTTTAAATCTTAAGATGATAATAGTTTGCGTAAAAAATGAAAGCATTCTTGATAAATACCCGGTGACTCGCTCTCTCTTGGTCCAGCTATATTGAGAGTCAACGGCATAGTTTGCTTCGCTAGCCAATCGACAAGCATATCAAATGAGTTGTTAGTATTTAAACAGACTAATAGTAAGGGCTTATGATATTGTTTTGCTAATTGTTGGGTTAATAGTGTTCCTTGGGAGTTATCAATTTGATGCTCAGGGGATAAGTAAAATATTAAAGTGGCGTCGCTATGGCAAATATTGAGCTCGGTACGTTTGGCGGGATCTTTGGAAATGGTTTCAATTAGGTTGGGGTAGTGTGTTAATAATCCAGGAGGTTCCTGCATATCTTCTGACCATCCATCGCGAGGACAATGACCACCATATTCAAGGTGACTATAAATAGCAGCATCCAGTGCCGCTCTATCGACACCGGATTGACCACCACTGATAATTTTCTTAATTAGCAGAAGAATATTTATCGACTCTTACGTTGGCTTAAGCGTATCATCACATTCAAATTGGAAGCAGACTCAGCATGTTTTAAGGCTTCTTCCTTGTCGATAATCTCTTCTTCAAAAAGCTTCATTAAAGCCTGGTCGAAGGTTTGTACACCATCTTCGGTGCTTTTTTCCATCTGCTCATGAATACTGCTTAAATCTCCCTTGGCAATCAAGCTGCTGATAAGGGGAGTAACCACCATCATCTCGACTGCCGGAACCAGCCCACCATCTTTTTTAGTGACTAATCGCTGGGAAATAATGGCTTTCAAGTTACGGGACATATCGGCTAGGATCTGCTGCTGGAGTTCTTTTTGAAAGAAATTAACGATACGATCCAGAGCATGACTGGCATTACTGGCGTGTAATGTAGATAAACAGAGATGACCGGTCTCCGAATAGGTAATCGCGTGTTGCATGGTATCACTATCTCGGATCTCGCCGATTAAAATCACGTCGGGGGCTTCGCGCATGGCATTTTTCAGGGCATCAGCATAGCTATGGGTGTCCATCTCCACTTCACGTTGGTTGACAACGGATTGTTTATAGGGATGGACAAATTCGATGGGATCTTCAATGGTTAGAATATGACTTTTATAGTTGCTATTACGATGGTCGATCATGGCCGCCAGAGTGGTGGACTTCCCCGAACCGGTGGCACCGACAATTAAAATCATGCCGCGTTTAGTATCCATTAAATTATGCAAATAAGTCGGCAAGTAAAGCTCATCAATTTGCGGTATCTTGGATGGTAGGTAGCGAATCACCATTCCAATTTCGCCACGTTGGCGAAAAATATTGACCCGAAAGCGTGCTCCATTTTCCAATGACAAAGCAAAATTCATTTCTGGTTTGGCTTGAAAGGCGTGCTGCTGCTTTTCATTCATAAGGCGACTGGCCAGCTTCTCTGCATCGCCACCGGCAATGACTTGAGGAGCTAATTCTGCTAAGGCACCGTTAACTTTAATATGAATGGGAAATCCGGCACTAATAAATAGATCGGAAGCATTACGCTCGACCATAATATTTAATAAATCTTCGACTACCATTTTTCATACCCCCGTAGTTTATAGTTGTTATTTCTTCATAATATCCTATAGTCGATTTATCAGCAAAAATAAAATCGGGAATAACAATGAAAACAAGGCTTAAATCAGTAGTAATAATATTGGCGATTTATTTTATTCTTGCGGGGTTATCTGGATGCGGTGGTCAAAGTAGTGATCCGGAACTGGAAAAAGCTGCGGATGTTATTCATTATATGATGGTGCCGCGAAACTTGAAGCGTTCTGCCTTTGCAGCGGCATTTGAAAACCCAACACCTTCCAAGTTTGTCAGTTATATATTTTCTCCCATGGGGGCTGCGGAATGGCCGATGCCGGCCGATGATTTTGAGCGGGAGCAGATGCAATCTATTGGAGCTCCGATTGCTCCGGCGAATATTGGTTTTAGTCCCTTAAAGGTATCCGGTCAACATAATCGACAGATTGTGGTGAAATATAATGATGAGACCAATATGGTGATTGTAGAGGCCTACAATAATCAGGCTGAAGAGGCGATCTTTACCAGAGAGTGGGAATTGCCTAGCGTAAAACCGGCTCCCGGTGTTCGTGAAATCTTTGAATCGAATAAGGGGATGGGACTATCTTATCAGTCTTTTTAAAACATCTTCTGCTAGAGAAGTATTGATGTTGTTGAGGTCAAGTATGGGCTTGACCTCAGTTTATTTTACTTATCCCAACTTTCGAGACTGCTTTTACATTGTCCAAAATAAGATTTGATTTTTCCTCCCTGTGATTCCATGGTAGAGGCAACCACTATTGAGACAATCCCCAGGCCAGCCAATGCGAACCAACTGCCTAATTCAAAGTTATGAAATAACTCGTAGAATTGTTGTAGCATTCCCAATGAAGTTAATATAACCCCGGTCATTAAAACCCCGCGTTGCTGGTTTTTAAAACCGGTAACAGTAACCGTTAAGCCAATTAAGATAGATGCTAAGGCCGCCCATAGCTCGTTAAACAGATAGCTATTAAGTGCCAGACTGATTAATAACACTGCAGAAGCAATATGACGATAACGATGGGAGCCGGATGATTTACGTTCAGCCATGTCGTATATCATAACTGCTGATACTATGGCAGCTAGTGGTATGGCAAGTGCCTCCGGGAGCATGTTAATGTCAAATAATGCAAAGGCTAACGATGGTGTGACCAAGATTGCTGGAACCATGGATAAGCGATCCAGGATATGTTGGATTTTGGCGCTGTCGGCAAATATCGTAGATGCCTGACGTAATAAATAGAATAAGGTAATTGCCAAAACTGATAACAAAAATGAATCCATCGCATAGAGCCACAGGCTACGTCCCATTAAGATAGCCAGGGGTAACATCTGTAATCCCAGAGCGATAACACCTTCCTGTGTTTTACTGACAATGTTTTGCTGTGAGGCTTTATAGCTGATAAAGACATTAATAAAGGTGAAGCACATGACGATGATTGCCATAAAATGCGGATCACGGATGGGTAATAATAGTGCGGCATTACTGAGTAAAAAGAGTAGAGTCAGTTTTTTCGACATACTACGGGCAAGTACGGTAAAGCCAAGTAAAGTTATTGGCACCAATATTATTGCGGCACCGATACTGGTATAGAGTGCCGTTGACAGATTTTCAACGGTCCAGGCAACATAATGGGGATAGTAGCTGATATCGACTGCGGTTGTTTGGGAGAAAATAAAGGCACCCAAAATAGCAAAATTTGCTGGGACTGAGACCAAGGCTAAGGTAAGTAATAACCTGGCTCCTTTACTTTCCTTTAGCCAATGGCCACTGGCCAGACCAACGGCAGCCATAATGGCGGTATGCCCCAACATGAATAGATAACGGTATACATCATTACCACTATCCCATCCTTTGACCAAAAAACTATACATCGCAATAATCAAAGCAGCGGTGCCGAGTAGGCGCAATAAGGCAGGTAATTTACCCATGAGGTTAAATCGTGACAAGTAGCTCGATTCAGTTATATTCACTGTGTCGCAAACGTCCGGAGTACTATTCATTTTCTTTCTCCTCATTTAACAGATTTTGAAGTTCTTGCTGCAGCTCGTGATGCTGTTCTTGCAACAGAAATTCTTTTTCTATGGGCTCCATTAACGGTTGCTCCTGATTAATTAGCTCATCCTGAACGATATTGGTTTCCCATCGCGTAAAGGTTTCTTCCATAAGTTGTTGATCGGTGCTATTGACTTCATTGCTGGATTTTAAGGCTTGGCTGGTCGACTGTCTGGCCCGCATTAAGGTATGTTTGTGTTTAAGTTCTGCCATACGTTGCTCTGATGTTTGAATATCATTAGCGAGTTTTTCAGAACTATGATTGTAGTGGTTTAAGGTTTGTTGCAGTTTTTCAGCTTGCAATTGACACTGGCGTCGTTTATTGATGCACTCCAATGCTTTGCTTTGATCTTGCTTTGCCGTTTCGATTGCGCGTTGTTTCCAGCGTTCAATATTTTCTTGTTGTTGTTTAATTTGTTGCTGAATTTTTTCCTGCTCGGAATAAACTTGAGATAAACGGATTTTTGCTTCCGCGATTTGTCTGCTCATATCCTGAAGGGTGGCTTTTACTACAGCGTCATGATTTTCTATTTCACCGACTACCTGATCGATTTGAGAGACTAAAGTAGCGGATAAACGTTTAAATATGGACATAATCTTTTCCTTTAAATGTTATTTGAGACAGGTCCATTATTTATCCAGGAATTGATTAGATAAACCTTATTAAAAGACGTTCTATATTTTTCCACTTAAAGTATACTAATATAATACTTTTGTGTGGTGAAAGGAGAAAGGTATGGCCCAAGCAGAGGCGCTAATTACTACCTTAAAGAAAGCATTGAAAAATAGTGGATTGACCTATGCAGATGTTGCCAGGCATTTAGGAATGAGCGAGGCCAATGTTAAACGCCTATTTTCCTCCAAGCGTTTTACTATTGAGCGCTTGGAAGATATCTGCCAACTGATGAACATGGAGTTGTCCGATCTTTTTCATCTGCATGAAGAAACACGTACCCAGATTACACAGTTGACTCTGGAACAGGAAAAGACACTGGTTCAGGATATCAAACTATTATTAGTTGCCGTGAGTGTTCGTAATCGGCTCACCTTCGACGATATGATTAAAAACTATGAGCTATCGGAAACTGAATTGGTAAGATGTTTGGCGGCCTTGGATAAACTTAAAATTATTGATTTACTGCCGCAAAACCGCTTTAAACTATTAATCGATGATAATTTTCGTTGGCATCCTAATGGTCCAATTGAACGTTTTTTTGAGACACAAATACAGGGACAGTTTTTAAAATCCAGCTTTTGTGGAGAAATGGAACAACGCCTGTTTTTATTTGGCTTATTAGGTGAATCGAGTACGCAATTACTGATTAAACGAATGCAAGCCTTTGCTCAGGAATTTACTGATCTTTACCATCAGGATAATGATCTGCCCTTAGAAAAACGTCACACCATTGGACTAATGTTGGCTATGCGGCCCTGGAATGCAGAGGTGTTTACCCCACTGACTAAATCTGACAGTAAGATCTATATTAATAATGCCAAGAAAAAATATAAATAAAAGATTTTTAAATATTGTGTTGCAATAATTTTGCGAATTCTCTTTTCATTAGCGCTTTTACAGTAAAGAACATTGGTTAAACTTTATTTTATTAATATTACTACGGACCTAGCTAGAAAATTCAGTTGCCATCTACAGCCGACGCCATCTAGGCTGCCCTACCAAAATAACACATAAAATTAATAAACCTTTAGCAATTATGGGTGGAGTCCAGCCAGACCGAGCATCGATATGAAAACATGAATATGACGATAGTTGACGGCAATTAAATTTAAGCCAATTAAAGCCGGATCTCACAAGAAGCAGTAATATTTCTCCACTCCTAAATTATTTGCGGTCACAATAAAAATGTTTATTCAGAATTAATTCAAATTTAAAATATCCAGATTTCTGCGCCGGACACGCTTTAGTAAGTCATCATCACGTGATAAGCAACCTTTTGGATGACCCTGTGACTCTATCATCTGTTTGAGTTTAATCCGCCACTCACCATTTTGAGCCAATTTTTCCGGAAAACACGCTTCTAATAATTCAATCATAGCCGGAACAACAACAGAGGCCCCGGGAGAGGCTCCTAGTAGTGCCGATAAAGTACCGTCTTCGGTATGGACAACTTCTGTACCGAACTCCAGTTTACCGATTTTGTTGGGATCTTTTTTAATAATCTGTACTCGTTGGCCGGCATGAGCCAGTTTCCAGTCCTTGTCTTTGGCATTTGGAAAATACTCACGTAATGCTGCTAAACGGGATGAACGTCCTTGCAACACTTCTTTCACCAGGTATTTGATCAAAGCAAAATTTCTTAATCCAACTGCCAATATGGGTAAGATGTTAGTCGGGCGAATGGATTGGAACATATCTTTCCATGACCCCTGAACCAGAAACTTCGTTGTAAAACCGGCAAAAGGACCAAATAACAAAGCTTTCTCTCCATTAATAATACGGGTGTCGAGATGGGGGACTGACATCGGGGGGGAGCCTATTGAAGCTTTTCCATAAACTTTTCCCCAGTGTTGCTCAACCACTTCGGGAGTTTTGCATACTAACCACTGACCGCTCACGGGAAATCCACCATAACCCGTAACCTCATCCACTCCGGATTTTTGCAGTAGCGGCAAGGCCCCGCCACCGGCACCCAGAAAAACAAATCCGGCACTTAATACCCGTTTTTGACCGTTTTGATTATTCAGCATCTCAACTTTCCATAAATGGTCTACATCTCGCTTTAGGTCGATCACATCTGTATTAAGAATTAATTCAAAATCGTCGTAACCTTTAAGATCGTCAATTAAGTAGCCGGTCACTGCACCAAAGTCAACGTCTGAACCATAATCAACACGGGTTGCAGCAACTTTTTGATTAGGATCGCGGCCTTCCATAATCAGCGGCATCCATTGTTTTAATACCTCTACATCTTCACTATATTCCATATCAGTGAACTGTTCGTGTGTTATCAGGGTCTCATAACGATTTTTTAGAAATGCTACATTATCCTCTCCCCAGACAAAGCTCATATGTGGCGTCGGATTGATAAAGTTTTCCGGTGAAGGTAATGAGCCCTGTTCGACCAGATAAGACCAGAACTGTAAGGTTGTTTCAAAAGCTCGGTTGATCTTTAGTGCTTTGGCGACCTCAATCGAACCATCGGATTGCTCGGCGGTATAATTTAATTCGCAGTATGCTGCATGCCCGGTCCCGGCATTATTCCAGCCGCTGGAGCTCTCTCCTGAGATGTTAGCGAGACGTTCAACAATGGTAATTGACAGATTCGGATTAAACTGTTTTAGCATACTGCCCAGTGTCGCGCTCATGATCCCACCACCAACCAGCAATACATCTGTCTTTTGTATTTCCATACTTTGATTCCGCTTTTAGTTAAAGAGAAAGGTCGTTTAAAAGTTAATACTAATAAAGCCTATTATTATTCTCTCATTTGTATTCTGGGATAATCAAGAGGGGGGCTGGTAGCAGAAATGCGTGATTCATTAAGGATAGAAGAGTCAAAAACTGCCTATCCATTCAATTTTTAATAGAGTGAAATTCATTTGATTTCTGATTAGATGAATATTTAAGGTATTGTTTATCCAATAGAATTTATAATTGGTGAATGGCTGAGAATTAACACTTGTTTGGTCAAAGAGTAGATATTCAATAATTTCCTAAAAGCTCTACTTCAGCAAAAAATATAGGTTAAAAATTAATACTTATTATTAATAATTTATAGACAATTTTAATCATCTGCTTCTTCGAACATTTATTAAAACTGTTAAAATAATCAAGTAGTAAGTTTTGGCCTGAGCGGGAATATTTAAAAAATCCAAAATAAAATTTTTGAAAAAAAATTCTCGAATATCCGGAATCAATTGCGGCCATTGGAAGTTAGACAGTTCGAAGGTCGGCTTTAGTCACTTAGCAGCCATTGGAGATAAGATGTTTTTTGACTCTTTAATGACTACTGTTGAGGAATCAACAGTCTATCGTACGTACAAATTAAATTAGGCTGATTTCACACAATTTCGACCACTATTTTTTGCCTGATAAAGGGCTGTATCCGCTCGACTGATTAGTGATTCAGGTGTATCTCCGCTGGTAAAGGATGTCACCCCAAAAGAAGCCGTTTTATTGCCGACTGACTCAAAATTATAATCTTCAATTTTTTTTCGAATATTTTCAAACAAGGTTAACACACCGTTATTATCGGTTTGTGGGCAGATAACTAAGAACTCTTCACCTCCCCATCGACCAATAATATCTGTACTTCGAATATTTTTTTTAAGAAGTTGTGCAAATGTCACTAAGACCTTATCACCAACTTGATGACCATAGGTGTCATTTACGGATTTAAAAAAGTCAATATCAATAATAACGAGTGACAGTTTGTTCGAATAACGTTCTGAACGTAAAACCTCTTGTGCTAAGACTTCGTCAAGTTTGAATCGATTAAATAGTCCAGTTAACTTATCAGTAATAGAAAGTTGTTCTACTCTTTTTTTGTCACTGATGTCTTGATAGATACTGGTATAACCAGTAAGAGTTTGATTACTGTCGATAATAGGCGAAATGGTTGCGTATACCCAAAATACCTCTCCATGTTTAGAAAGATTTTTAATTTCTCCCATCCAAATTTTTTTATTAGATATTATTTCCCATAAGTCTTTAAATAATGATTCAGGCATATCCGGGTGTCGAATTAAAGCATGATTATTTCCAATTAATTCCTCTCTACTATACTGGCTCACTCTGCAAAAAGCATCTGAGGCTTTTGTGATGATTCCATTTTTATCTGCTGTTGATATAATCACATTTTCATCAACAACATGAAGATATTCCTCAAGTTGTTTTTCAACTTTTATACGTTGATTAATTTCACGGTTTAACTTGTTATTCACCTTGGCAATAATAAAAATAATAATTGCAGCGATGGATACTACGGATAAAACCCAAAGCAATACATCCCAATAATGGATACCATGTTCATAACGTACAGACAGCCATTTATTCTTTATCTTGTCATGTTCCTGCTGCGTCATAAGGCTAATTGCTTTAGATGTTATAGAGGCTAGCTCAGGCCAATCTTTTCGAATCGCCATAGACTGCGTATGATTTTTAAAAGGTGTAGGTGCAGCCACTTTTAAATTACCCAGTCCATGTTCTTGTATAAGGTAGCTTGAATTGGCAAGGTTACCAATATAAGCAACTGATTTTCCAGTCGATACCGCTTTTAAAGCTGCCAACGAGTTATCGACTACATTTAGCACAATTTGAGGGTGTTCATTTTTTAGTTTGTTATGCATTACAAAACCACGTTCTACAGCGACACTTTTTCCTTTTAAGTCATCAATGCTACTGACAAAATTACTGTCTTTATCCATAAAAATAACCCATGGCATTCTTAAATAGGGTTCTGTCAAGGCATAGTCATCTTGACGTTCAGGTGTTGGATGCATAGTCAGAATCAAATCATAATATTTTTTATCTGTTTTTAAATCTTTGAGTGCTTCTGACCAACTTAATTGACTTGGAATAAACGATATATTGATATTATATCGTTCAGCAACATACTTTAAATAATCAACTGACATCCCAGATGGTTTAGGTGATGGAAACATATACGGAGGCCAATAACTAACACGAGCACGTACGACATGATTTTCTTTTAACCATTGACGCTCTTTGTGTGAAAGGCCATCTGTTTCATCAATCGTTGATTTGTCCAACCACTTTTCAATAATAGCCTGCATTGTGGAGGCAGGGATAGCTGATATGGCTTTATTTATGATGGAATGAAGTGGTGGGTATTCTGGTAATATACCCATCTGCACAGGAAGGTGAGTATCCGTTGAATAGGATGGAACGATATTGTCAAATAGATACTTTCTAATCAAATGATGATAGGTCATATAACCCAGAATGGCATCCACTTCACCGTATTGAAGCATCTCCATTTGTTGTTTGGGTGAAGTGGCTATAATGGTAGTTATATCTTTTATATGACTTATATATTCACTCATTATTTGATGCCCCTGAAGGATAGCTATTTTTTTATGCTGTAAATCAGAGGAGTTTTTTATTGATTGGCGTTTTGCTTTTGTCGTGAAGACATACAAGGGGGTATTGATATAAGGATTACTAAAAAGGAATAATTTTTCAGTCACAGGTGTTTGAAATACCGCAAGGATACCATGTAGACCAAGTTCTTTTGCTCGCTTATGTACAATAATCGGATTATCTGATACAAGAGAAATACGTATTTTTTTATTAATTATTTTTTCAATTATGTGTATGTAGTCAGGAAAAATTCCTTTGATTTCATCATTTTGAGTCTTAAATGCAACAGGTTCCTGATGATTGGTCATAGAAAAGTGAATTTCACTTTGTGTTTGTAACCATTGCTTCTCTGATTCTGTGAGGTTAATGCTATTTGCGTTAGCAGCAGAGTCGGCATACGATGTTGGAACTGCCGTAACAATCAATAATATTTGAATAATATATTTAAATAGCATTTGGCTACTCATATTGAGGCGCTATGATTTTAGGTTCAAAATATAATAAACTGAACCCATTGAAACCATTAGTATAAAGTGAAATACTGCCTTTATTTATTATAAATATCAATACCAAAGTAGAGAAACTAAAAGAATGAGCATTCGTATAAGGATATAATTTTATAAATTCATAATGCCTCTTGAAGTAGAAAAGTTATGATGCTTAACATGAAAATATCAATAGCAGACGTTAAGCTATTGATTCATGAATCTCAGCTTTGAGTCAAATCCGGATCTTTTTAATATCAGTTTTTTCCAATATTCCGGATTAGGTCCATTAGGAGTCATTCAGGGTAATTAAAAATTAACTGCTTTAACGACAGGTATTAGGCAAAAGTTATTCATGAATAAATATTAAACTTTTTCATTCTAATTTTCTAAGCCATGAATTAAAATTGAAATTAATGAGAACTGAAATTTTGAAATTATTGCCTTGATGAACGAGGTATTCCCTTATGAATAAAACATATATCAAATTTTTATAGGCAAAGCGGGATCTTAATCTGGACCTATATTTATGCCTGTTTATTAGGCAAAGAAGGTTTTATCAGTGTTGATGAATTCTCAGCATAAAATGCAAACTATTTACTGCAACAGCTTAAAGATTCTGGCTTTGAAATTGCTTTACCTGATAGACGTGATAGCTATGAGTTCATTACTATCATAGACAAAACCTAAAAGGAAATTGATTCAGATTTGTCTAGGAATGCGCCCTATACAATGCCGGTTAAACACCTGGACAAAGTTAAAGCCGCCAGATAGATTTAATTTTTTTTCCAGATAGGTAATAAGCTTATAAACATGAGCCAAATTGTTATTCATACACCACAACAATGTTAGTTATTAGATTGATCAAGTATGAGTTTAAAGCGAGTAAATCCAAAAGTTCTGATTATTGATGATATTTCTGATGATATTAAAACACTGACTGAAATATTAGAGGAAGATTATGAGATTCTGTTGTCTGAGGGTGGGAAAAAAGCCCTGGATATAGTGGCTGTTAACAAAATAGATATCATTCTCCTGAGTACGACTATGCATGATATGGATGGTTATGAGATATGTAAACAACTAAAGTTAGATGTAACCGCTTGTCATATCCCAATAATTTTTGTGGCTCCCCTAAATGAGGAAATAGATGAAAGCTATGGGTTAAAGTTGGGAGCTGTGGACTATATTTCGAAACCTTTAAGAGCGGGAATTATCCAAGCACGAATAAAAAACCACCTGGAACTAATTTGGCAGCAAGATCTTTTGAACAAAGAGATGGCTGAAAATAAAAAAGCAAAAGAAAACTTACAATTGGCTTCCCGTGTGTTTGAAAATACCACAGAAGCTATTGTTGTTACCGATCGTAATAATCTCATCATAGATGTCAACCCAGCCTTCGTTATGATTACTGGATATAGTAAGCGGGAATCTCTTGGCCGTGATCCTGGATTTACAAAATCAGGACGACATGATAAACAGTTTTATTTTAAACTCTGGGATAAACTTGTAAAAACAGGGTTTTGGAAAGGGGAAATATGGGATAGAAGAAAAAATGGGGAAATCTTTCCAAAATATACTTCAATTAGTCTGATAATCGATGAATATGGTGAAATCATCAATTATATGTCGGTTTTTTCCGACATAAGCGTTGCAAAATCTAACGAAGAAAAGCTGCAAAAACTCGCCTTTAAAGACAGCTTGACAGGTTTGGATAATCGCTCCTCTTTCCATATTCGCATGCAGCAAGAATTTGCTCTTGTTAAACGACATGATACAAATTTAGCACTTCTATGCATAGACCTTGATAAATTTAAACTCATTAATGATAAATATGGCCATGCTATTGGTGATATGGTTTTAATAGAGGTGGCAAAGCGTATTAAGAGTTGTATTCGGGAAACTGACGCCGCTGCACGTTTGGGTGGAGATGAATTTAGTGTAATCATAACAGAGGTTGCAAAGCCTAAAGAGTGTGAGGGAGTAATACAAAAAATGCTCCATGCACTGATACAGCCCATGCAAATTGATAATAAAACTCTTCAGGTTGGGGCTAGCATTGGAATTGCTATTGGACTAAGAGATGGAAAAGATATTGATAGCCTAATGAAGAATGCAGATTCTGCTATGTATCAAGCTAAAAATAATGGTCGAGGAAACTACCATTTTTTTCAAGACGACTAATTACTCAATAATAGTACTCATAGCAAAAATTTCAGGACAAATTGTATGAAAATGTTCGCAAAGGACCTCAAAGCGGAGATTTGAGATGGAATTGTGTCAATGTCGGGATTAGTCACAGAATGGACATTGTTGAATATTAATGCAGCGAGGCATGTTGCATTTTTAAAGGTCACCGGTATATAGCGAACGTTAAATTGAATAAATACCTGCAAACGACGACAATTTTATATTAATTGATGCTATCAACGCTGCGGATTAAACGAACTTTTAAAGATAAAGGAGAGTCTTCTGTAAAGATGATAAAAGGGGTACCATCGGTGAAATTAATGCCATTTAGCAATAGCTTTACATCAGTTGGTTGTCCAAGACCGCTGGCTATTGCTCCGCCTATTAAACGAGTATTACTATTTCTCTTGGTAACGATATTTGACGTGACATCATTAGGTCCAATAGTCCAGTATATGCCATCACTACTATTAGGAAAAACTGATCTATCAATAGTCGGAATACTACTACCTGAATTACATCCAAATTGGTTAAAACCTGATTTAAATCCTGTGTCACAAGAGACGAGTTCATATAACTCATTTAAAGAAGGAAGCGTCCAGTCTCTATAGCCACACAAAGCCTGATTATTCATGGTATTAATATAGTTCTCAACTTCAGCTATTGTCATCAACCTATTACTATCTCTTAAACCACTATCATTGGTCTTTAATTCCCAAGTGCGCCCTTTATAGTTGACACATTCTGAAATAATGGGATCGCTTTGAATATTAAAGGGTCGCACCAAAAGTACGTTATGTTTTTCAGTTTTACTCACTAATGACGCTGCAGTAGTCCACCACTCAGGCGTGGTAAAGTTAGTGGTACAACAGTTGGCAATATAGGCCCCATCCCAGGCATTAGGGATAATAGAGTTAACATTGCTACTCCAATAATTAATATTAGGTGATAACACATCTAAATTTGCAATCGGCAACTGTAATTGCATAATACCCAACAATTCATAAATACTAGGTAATCGATGACCTAATCCAAAACTAGCGACCGTATTAACAGCAGATACAGCCGCATCCCATGTATAAGTGCCGGTTAAATCTTCAGGTAAGGCTGCTATACCTGAAGTACAATCGGTATCTAAACTAATAACCACAGCACCATCAGCCAAAAAACTGCCTAGTTTTCGACACTTCAGTGAAGCCGCTGCAGTGTCAACCACAAAACTAGCATCAATATAGTCTCCTACAGGAGGTAACTTCTCTGAGCCGATAGCACCGGTCACCGGCATAATCCATTTATCTTGATAGATGAATGGGGTAGACATTTCAAAGACTGTGGCATCACTGGTTCCGGTATTTTTGTCGGTTCCGGCAAAGGTCACATTGGGTGGATTGTCTAAAAAGTTAGAAACCGAATAATAATCATTAAATGCAGTAATACCACCGGGATAATTATTAGCCAGACGATGTGGACGATCAGAAAATTGGACGATATTTTCATTCACATCAATAGTAAAGTGTTCACCGACTGTTGTATCACCATAAGTGCCTTCTGTCTTAAAAGAAACTACCGATGGGCCTGAAAGCATATATAACCAAGTAACTTCATCTTTTGCTACCATATGCTGAACGACAAATCGTTGATGAGTTGCGTCCGTTGCCTTTAGAGCAAGTGAGTAGGTTTTTGCGCCTGAGAGAAAACTAGGTATTTCGGCAACTCCGGTACTGGGATAAAAATTTGAATGTTCAGTATTACTAGTAGACAATCCATTACTAGTATTTATTTCATTAATGCTCTGCAACGCAAACTCAGGGGTAAGACTGGTTGTTGAGTCTTTTTTTAAGGTGGCAGTGTAATATTTTGTGCCAATTCTCACTTGCGGTATGACGAGAGTACCATCGTCCTGTAAAGTGACATAGGCAGAAGCAGGAATGATATGACAAAAACTAACGATTAAAATGACAAGTAACCGTAGTGTTATTTTTTTCATCATTTCGTTCATCCCTCATAAAGAGTTAATTAAAAATATTACATTAGGCAATGTTAATCAATAAATATCAAGGAATTCCTAAAACATTCCTGACGGATATAGTCAAGAATATAATATAATTAAAAACTTCTCAAATAAAAATAATTAGAGGAGAATGGCTGAAGTCATTTTCTGTTAAAAAAATACATATAATGAATTAATGTACAGCAAGACTTTAACCTACGAATGACAGGTGTTGAGGAGTTTACTATTTATTTAAGTTTTTTCTAATAGACTCCAAAGAGTACAATCCAGTCATTCAGGTTTAAGAATGTTATTTGTCGTCAACGGCAGAAATTGGCCTTATCCTGAATATTAATCTAACCTTAAGTATTTAAACAAATAGAAAAGGCCTTTACTAACAGTTAAATTATTTGGTTACTTAAAGGTTTCCTGTTAATATCCATGGATTATTTTCTATTGGATTTTTATCCTTCCTAAAGATGGTGTTTCATGAAACTTTTAATTCGAAATCTTTCCCGTACTACTACCGAGCAGGAACTTCATGAGATGTTTGAAGTCTTTGGCGCGGTTCAATATTGTAACCTGGTTATGGATCAAAAACTTGGAACATCGAAAGGGTTTGGTTTCGTGGAAATGCCCAAGGCTGGAGCAGCGAAAGCGGCCATGAAAAGCCTGAATGGGACGATCGTCGATGGTAATAAAATCCGAGTAAAGAAAGCTGAAGAAAAAAAGACCGATTAAAATCGGGCAATCAATTTAGTCTTTATTGTTTTTGAGCGCCTTTCTGGCCGCTCTATCCACTAAGGTAAAAATTTTATCCAGTTTATCCTTGTTCTTGGTAGGCTGGTGCCCCTTGATTTTTACCAACTCACAATTCAACTTGTCCGTTATTTGGAAAAATTCCTGATACAGTTTATAGTTTTTGACGAGGGTATTTTTATTGGTTCGATAACCGTTTCGTTCGAAACGCTCACGTCTATTCGGCAGTTCTACTATATTCTGTGAATCGGTATAAATGGTTATCTGAGCACTATTTGAACTAATTTCATCTAATGCCCACAAAAGGGTCTGTAATTCCAATTGGGTTGAGGAAGTATCGGTAAAGCGCTTTAAACGGATTTGCTTTTGTAAATTAGCCGAAGGAAGCTCCACTGCTGAAACAACTAAATAAGCTCCATAGCCGATTTTGCTTTGTGGATTGACACTTCCGTCGCTAAAGACTTTTAGTTGCTTCAAAACTTTAATGAATCCCTTTAATTTTGATGGAGAGTTTTGATTGTATCAGCTTACTAACATAACTTGCTAATTACCCGTATTATTTTAAACTGCAAATTAAAAGTGTTGGTTTAAGATAAAAATATAATTAGTTTATATGAAAGTCAGTCATCTCGATCACTTAGTGCTTACGGGAGCTCTCGGGCCGATTATCTCTTTATATTTTCGTGATCCGGATAATAATCTTATTGAAATTTCAAATTATATTGAGGAGTAATAGTGAAAATTCGAGAAGCAGGTGAACAAGATCTGGATAAGGTCCTTTTTATAGAGCGAAAAGCATTTGGAGAAGTGGATGAAGCCAATTTGGTTCGCGATCTTTTAATTGATCCCAGTGCCCAGCCGGTTTTATCGCTTTTAGCTTGGGAACAAGAACAGGCTGTAGGGCATATACTTTTTACTTCGGTATCATTAGATACATACCCGGAAGCGGGATTGGCAATTTTAGCTCCTTTGGCGGTAATTCCCGAAAAACAAAATCGAGGGATTGGTGGGCAGCTAATAAAACAAGGCTTGGCGTTATTAGGTGATTCAGCCTGTGAATTGGTCTTCGTATTGGGCTATCCCGATTATTATTCCCGTTTTGGGTTTCGACCCGCTGGTAAATTGGGATTTGATGCTCCTTATCCTATTGAAGATAAAAATGCCGATGCCTGGATGGTTTGTGAACTCAAACCGGGTAGTTTGGAAAGACTCCAAGGAACGATTCAGTGTGCTAAGGTTTTAGATAAAGAAGAATATTGGCGGGAATAAAAGATGGGGTCATAAAGTAATCTGGTTCTCACATCAGATTAAATTACAACCCCGGGGGTAAGATCTCAGCATAATGGACTTACTTCAAAATTCTATAGAACAGAGGGGAACGTTCTATTTAAGCAAGTCGTTTCTTGATTTTGAATTTATCCGTTTACCCAAAATGCTGAGAATTTCCTTTACGCTGCTGTTGCAGTGGGTGCGTTATTTAAAGGCACTTCATTTTCAAAAAACGGCACATTTAAATATTCACAAATATGCTTAAGATCCAATTCGGCATTTTGCAGACAGCTGGTTCCACCTGGGGAAGGAGTTAAGTTGAAGATCAAACCTTGTCCCGGAGATATTTTACCTTCGCCCAGTTTTAGTTCACGGGTGTTTTTATCGATTAATTGCGGTCTTAAACCACCAATGTGATTGGCAAATTTAACATCTTCAAACTTAAGTGATGGAACAATTTTTTGTACTTCTTTTAAGAATAGTACGCGACGTAAGACCGGCACTTCAAACAACAAGTTTTTAATCAGATAGTTTCGGATATCCTTAACACCCAATAGATCTTTATAAACCGCAAATACATCGCTGTCCAAACGCAGGACGCGTAATAGATCGGGTACGGAACGGATGTTATAGCGTTCCAGCATCGGTAATACGATAGCCGTCGGTCCAAAGCGTGTTTTACCGGGAACTAATAGATCCGGATCACCGTGAACTGCTGCGAAGGGTAGTTTGTCGTTTTGTACTGTGTATACCTTTCCGTTAAGCACTTCCGGCGTGAAATAGAAACTTCCTCCCATGGGTAGTACGGAGCAATCTAGGCCATATCCCATTTTTTGAGCCAGGTATAAGCTATAGCCACTGGCGCAGGTAACAATAGCATCGGCTTCAATAATACCTTGTTCGGTATTTACCTGATAAATTTCGCCATTTTTCTCAATGGAGGTAACGGTATCGCCAAGATGTAAATTGACATCTTTACCGGGAACGGCCTTGGCAGATTTCACAAAAGATCGTGCCAAGGCTCCAAAATCAACAGCGGTCGGTTCATCTTCAGAACCTAATGCGACGATTTCTTCTTTACGTTTTTCACCATTGACGATTGCTACATTGGGTTCAATGCGAGCAATATCATTAGCTTCTAATAAACGCATGGCCTGGTAATGGTCAGAAAAAACCTTAAAGCGATCCCGCAATTGCTGACACTCTTGTGCACCGACGCCAAGTACCATTTTAGAAAAATTATGTACTAATTTATCGTCTTTACCATCGGTTTGAGCATAATTAACGATCATATCGGCGGCACGTTTTACGATCAGTGCTTTTTCCAAGGTATAGTTGGTTTCAATATCGCCGCAGTGCATGGTCTGGCTATTACTTCCTCCATGGGAATTTACCTGAGCCAGTTCAGTGTGTTTTTCGATTAAACCAATATTCTGCAGTCCTGAATATTTCGTTGCCATATATAGTAGAGCCGTACCACTGACGCCACCGCCTATTATTAACAATTGATATTTTTTGTGCATATATTACTCTCTCGTTATTAAAATCCGGTTATCTTGATTCAGTCTTTTTATGTCGTTTTCGGTTAAGAAACACATTTATAATTCGCTGAATAGAAGTAATTTTTTTAACTGCTTAGTTGGATTTCCTTTTCTATTTATCCAAGCATCAGTAAATTAATAATGAATGTATTTACTATTGGATATGTATTTTGGATGAAAAATTATCTGCCGGCTTTATTTGATACTGGAATCAAATAAAGCCGGTATATTTGAGCGCTTGATATCCTCTAATCGGTTATATCAAGCGCTTCCTTAATGACTTTTTCTTGTGAAACAACAAAGACTTTATGGCTTCCTTCGGCAGGAGCCGCCATCGCTGCTCTGCTTACGACTTCGAGGCGGGCAAATCCACCTAAAGCCAGACGCAGCCAAGGCTGGATGCTTAACCAAGCACCTTGGTTTAGGGGTTCTTCTTGACACCAAATGAAGTTTTCAACATTTGGATATTGTTCTAAAATTGAGCATAGAATCTCTTCCGGGAAAGGATATAATTGCTCGATACGGATTAAGGCTACATGTATAATTTCTTCTTTGCGCCGTCTTTCCAATAGCTCGTAGTAGACCTTACCACTGCAGAAAACCATACGGGTAATTGCTTTTTTATCCAGATCATCGAATTCATCGATAACCGGCATAAATTCACTGTCTATAAACTGGGAAACATTGCTGACGGCGAGAGGATGACGTAGCAAACTTTTGGGTGTCATTACAATTAATGGTGTTCTAAAGCTACGATGCATTTGCCGACGCAACATATGAAAAACCTGTGCCGGTGTACTGGGGACACAAACTTGCATGTTTTCTTGAGCACAGAGCTGCATATAGCGTTCCAAACGGGCAGAAGAGTGTTCCGGTCCCATGCCTTCATAGCCATGTGGTAAGAACATAACTAAACCACAGAGTAGGTTCCATTTTTGTTCGGCAGAGCTGATAAACTGATCGATAACGACTTGGGCACCATTAGCAAAGTCACCGAATTGTGCTTCCCAGATAACTAACTTATTCGCTTCGGTAGAGGCATATCCGTACTCAAAAGCCAATACCGCTTCTTCTGACAATAGAGAATCAATCACGACAAAACAACTCTTGCTACCAACACTGTGTAAAGGAACACAATGTTCTCCGCTATTTTGATCATGTAATACGGCGTGGCGATGGAAGAAGGTGCCGCGACCACAATCTTCGCCAGATAAACGCACCGGATAACCTTCGTCCAATAAACTGGCATAAGCCAGATTTTCTCCAAACCCCCAATCAACGGGAATTTCACCAGATGCCATTTGTACCCTTTTTTTCATTATGGCACCAACACGGGCATTGAGTTTGAAATCTTCCGGGATATCGACAAGCTTTTGTCCCAATTCTTGGTATTTTTCCTTGCTAATGCCGGTCGCGGCAGTTTCGGTCCAATGGCTGTCTTTAAATTGTTTCCAGTCCACTGGATATTCTCGTTCAATTCCAGATGCGTCCAGAAGATGAGGAACAGTTGGTGCACCATGGGTTAACGACTCTCTATATTTAGATACCCATTTTTTTACGTCGTCCTGGGCAATCACTTTTTCGTCAATTAACTGTTGCGCATAATGTGACTGAGTGGTTGCCATTGAGCGTATTTTTTTATACATCAGCGGCTGTGTGGCTGGTGCTTCATCGGCCTCATTATGACCATGACGACGATAGCAAACCATATCGATAAAGACATCTTTCTTAAACTGCTCACGATAATCTACTGCTATTCGGGTAATTTCCATTAAAGCTTCAGGGTCATCACCGTTTACGTGGAATACCGGGGCATCAATCATCTTTGCCAAATCGGTACAATATTCGGTTGAACGTACATCTTGAGCCTTACTGGTAGTAAATCCAATTTGGTTGTTAATCACAATATGGATAGTTCCTTTGGTGCCATATCCCTCAGTTTGAGACATATTGATGGTTTCCATATTGACACCTTGACCGGCCAATGCGGAATCACCATGAATCACCAGAGGTAATACTTTATGGGAGTCTTCATCGGGGCGGCGATCCTGACGGGCCTTAACTGCGCCTTCTACAACCGGACCGACAATTTCCAAATGGGATGGATTAAAAGCCATAGCGATATGGACTGGTCCGCCCGGGGTTTTCATATCGGAGGAATAACCTAGGTGGTATTTTACGTCACCACTGCGGTCGCCATGGTCTACATCACCTTCGAATTCTTTAAATAGCGTTGATGGTGATTTACCCATAATATTGATCAATACATTTAAGCGGCCGCGGTGTGCCATACCGATAACGATCTGCTTGGTCCCCATAGCGCCGGAGTGTTGAATCAATTCATCCAACATAGGGATTAGAGATTCACCACCTTCTAAAGAGAAACGTTTCTGTCCGACATATTTGGAATGAAGGTAACGTTCTAAGGATTCTGCAGCGATCAATTTTTTCAGGATATTTTTACGTTTGCCGGCGTCGGTCAACTTACATTTCATACCTTCGATATGGCTTTGAATCCAACGTTTTTCCTCGACGCTGGAGATAAACATGTATTGCGCGCCTACTGGACCACAGTAGGTGCTCTCCAGACAAGCGATAATCTCTTCCAGTTTTAATTGGTCGGGACCATTCAAGGAACCGGTTAAAAATGTTTTGGAGAGGTCTTTCTGACTGAGACCATGATAATCTAAGGTTAATTCAGGAACCGATTTCTTCTCTAAGTGGTTTATTGGATTAGTATCGGCTTTATTGTGCCCCAGAAAGCGATAACTATTGATTAATTGCATCACTTTGACCTGCTTCTCTTCATGACTGGCAGATACTACTGCGACACCGGGCTGGTTATTGGCTTTTAGGCCGATATTTTTAAATTGTCCACGAACTTCAGAATGTAAAGCTTCGTGAGTGTGGCCATTTACGGCAGGAAGGTCGTTAAAATAGTTCTGTAAAGTTTCCGGTACTGATTGAGGGTCTTGCAAATATGCTTCGTACATTGACTCAAGGTAAATTACGCTATTACCGTCGAGGAGAGAATCATTACTAAATTGGGCAAATAAACTTGAATGCTGTTCTGTATTCATTATCTTAGACTCACTCTCAAAATAATCATCAATTTATGTTGAATATCATGCTTAGGCCAACCCCCTTGGCATGAGCTTTTGTTGGTAACTTTCAGTTTTTCAGCTTGTTGGAAAATACTTTGTCCTTAAAAAATTCCAATTCTTAGACGAGCTCCAAATTGCTCGAGAACAGATGCTGCACTGCAAGTTACTTTTCTAAGCTATCATAAAAAACGTGTTATTTCGGCAACTTATAAGAAATACAATAGAGTGTATAAATAATGTTAATAAAGAATCGATTTACTATTAGGTTTTCAATGTGGTCATAGCAATGATGTAAATCAAGTCTTGTCGGGCTTGGATTGGATTAGGACGACAAAATGTAAAGATAAATTGGTAGGTTAGATATAAAACCTAATACATACTATTAGTAAAACATATGAGTTTTCGGTGATTTTATGGATATACTTCAATGCAGCCAATGAATTTGACCCTTATAAGTCCGATGTAAATCAAAGCCTTATAAAGAAGTCATGATATACAAATCTACTCCTGAACGGAACCACACAAATAGGAAGGCAAAATGAGTATTGAAATTAAAACCCCTATACTTCCCGAATCGGTCGCCGATGCCCTTATCGTAAATTGGGCCAAAAAAGTGGGCGAAACCATAGAACAAGATGAACTATTAATAGAAATTGAAACCGATAAGGTTGTATTAGAAGTTCCGGCTCCAGTTTCCGGCGTTATTGAATCAATTGTTGAAAACGAAGGTGCGACAGTAGTCGGAGAGCAATTATTGGGATATATGGTTGAAGGCACAGGGACGGCAGCTTCTCCAGCTGATGAAGTAAAACCGGAGTCAGCCGATGTGGCGGAAACAGTAGCGGCTGAGCAGTCAGAATCCGCGGTAGCGCAAACAGCCAGTCCGGGACCATCCAGTCCGGGACAAACCAGTCCGGGACAAACCAGTCCGGCAGTCCGCAAAGCTTTGGATGAGAAAAATTTAGCTGCCGACCAAGTTCCCGGCAGTGGTAAAAATGGCCGTATCTTAAAAGAAGATGTGGCTCAAGCTACGGCGTCCAAACCGGCAACAACTCCTGCTGTTACCGAAGCTCCAATGAATTTAGATGGTCGCATTGAAGAACGAGTACCGATGACTCGCTTACGTAAGCGAGTAGCAGAGCGCTTATTAGAAGCAACCCAAACTACGGCTATGTTGACCACTTTTAATGAAGTGAATATGAAGCCGTTAATGGATATGCGGTCTCAATACAAAGAGCAATTTGAAAAGACGCATGATGCCAAACTAGGCTTTATGTCTATGTTTGTAAAGGCTGCCAGTATTGCCTTACAACGTTTTCCGGAAGTCAATGCATCGGTTGATGGTGATGATATTGTTTATCATGGATTTTCTGATATCGGTATTGCTGTATCCTCGCCTCGTGGTTTAGTGGTGCCGATTCTACGTAATACGGAAAAGATGAGCCTGGCAGATGTGGAAAATACAATATCTTCCTATGCCAAAAAAGCTCGAGATGGTAAGTTGGATATGGACGATTTAATGGGCGGTACCTTTACCATCACCAATGGTGGTGTGTTTGGTTCTCTTTTCTCTACTCCGATTCTTAACCCACCGCAAAGCGCCATTCTGGGTATGCATGGAATTACCAAACGTCCGGTTGTGGAAAACGATGAAATCGTGATTCGCCCCATGATGTATATTGCTCTTTCTTATGATCATCGCATTATCGATGGTCAGGGTGCAGTTCTTTGTTTAAGAACGATTAAGGAATTGGTAGAAGATCCCAATAGAATCTTATTGGAAGTATAGGAGTAGCATCGATGTCGGATAAATATGATGTAATTGTAATTGGTGGCGGACCGGCCGGGTATGTAACTGCCATTCGTTGTGCCCAATTGGGTATGAAAACCGCTTGTGTGGAAGAGTGGATCAATAAACAGGGAAAACCGGCCTTAGGGGGGACTTGCTTAAACGTTGGCTGTATTCCTTCCAAGGCATTATTGGAAAGTTCGGAAAAGTTTGAAGATATTAGCCATCATTGTGGCTCGCATGGTATCAAAGTGGAAAATGTCGAATTTGACACGCCAGCAATGATTGCCCGCAAAGATAAAATTGTTTCCGAATTAACCGGTGGAATTGAACAATTGTTTAAAGCCAATAAAATCACTTGGCTGCAAGGACGCGGTAAATTATTAGCAGAAAAACAGGTTCAAGTGACCTCTCAAGAAGGTGAACAAAGTACTTATGGTGCCGATAAAATTATTCTTGCTACCGGCTCAACACCAATCAATCTTCCTTCCGCTCCCCTAACCGATGATCTTATTGTGGATAATGTCGGAGCTCTGAATTGGGAAACGGTTCCTAAGCGCCTGGGTATTATCGGGGCTGGCGTTATCGGCTTAGAATTAGGCAGCGTTTGGCGTCGTTTAGGCTCGGAAGTTGTGGTTCTGGAAGCGATGGATAAATTCCTGGCTGCTGCCGACGATCAGGTTTCAAAAGTAGCTTGGCGTCAGTTTTCCCAACAAGGCCTGGATATTAAATTAGGCTCAAAGCTGACGGGTTCTACCATCAATGGTAAAGAGGTAATTCTTGACTATACTGATAAGGATGGTGAGCAGCAACTTACCGTCGATGCCTTGATTGTTGCTGTCGGTCGTAAACCCAATAGTGAAGGTATTGCCGATTCGGCTGTTGGTTTGGAATTTGATGAGCGTGGTCGTATTGCTGTTAACGATCATTGTGAAACCAATATTAAAGATGTTTATGCTATCGGTGATGTAGTACGTGGTCCCATGCTGGCGCACAAGGGTTCTGAGGAAGGTGTCGCAGTTGCAGAACGCATCGCAGGGCAAAAATCGCATCTAAATTATGATGCAATTCCATGGGTTATCTATACACAACCTGAAATAGCCTGGGTTGGAAAAACAGAAGAACAGTTAAAAAGTGTGGGTATTTCCTATAGAATAGGCAGCTTTTCCTTTGCAGCCAATGGTCGAGCCAAGGCCATGAATCAAGCCAATGGTTTGGTTAAAGTGATTGCAGATGAAGAAACTGATCGCGTACTAGGTGTCCATATGATAGGGCCGATGGCTTCTGAATTAATTGGTCAGGCCGTTATTGCCATTGAATGTGAAAACACCGCTGAGGACTTGGCAAGAACCATTTTTGCCCATCCTTCGTTATCTGAAAGTTTCCATGAAGCCGCTCTGGCAGTAGATAATCGAGCGATTCATGCAGTAAACCGTAAGAAATAATAAATAGAACTTAATACTCTCTGCTGGATGCAATCTGGTGGGGCTCAAATATTGAGGAAAAAATATGAATTTACATGAGTACCAAGCCAAGTCACTATTTGCTGATTATGGCATGCCCGTACCCAATGGCAAGGTTGCCAATAGCGCCGAAGAAGCTGCAGCCATAGCAACAGAGCTTACTACTGATAAAGTTGTGGTGAAAGCTCAGGTTCATGCCGGAGGGCGGGGTAAAGCTGGGGGAGTTAAACTGGTTGATACAGCGCAACAGGCACAGGAATTTGCTGCCAATTTGCTCGGTACCAATTTGGTAACTTTTCAAACCGATAGTAATGGACAACCCATTAATAGCATATTGGTTGAAGAGACATGCGATATTGCTCGAGAGCTATATCTAGGCGCAGTTGTTGACCGTGCGGCACAGCGTGTTACGGTAATGGCATCTACTGAAGGCGGTATGGATATTGAAAAGGTTGCTGCCGAAACACCGGAAAAAATCTTAAAGACAACCATTAATCCACTGGTTGGCATTATGCCTTATCAAGTTCGTGAATTGGCTTTTGCACTGGGAGTTAATCCTAAGCAATTGCAAGCTGTATTAGGCGGCTTGGGTAAAATGTTTACCGAAAAAGACTTGTCATTAGTTGAAATTAATCCATTGGTTGAAACCGCTCAGGGTGATTTATTGTGTTTAGATGGCAAAATCAATATCGATGATAATGCTCTATACCGTCATCCTGAATTGGTCGAAATGCGAGATAAATCTCAAGAAGATGAACGTGAAATTCGTGCTCACGAATGGGATCTGAACTATGTTCACTTAGATGGCAATATCGGCTGTATGGTCAACGGAGCAGGGTTGGCCATGGCAACCATGGATATCATCAAGTTACAAGGTGGTGATCCGGCCAACTTCCTGGACGTGGGTGGAACGGCCACGGCAGAGCGTGTGGCTGAAGCGTTGAAAATTATTCTTTCCGATTCAAAGGTGAAAGGGATTCTGGTCAATATCTTCGGTGGTATTGTGCGCTGTGACTTAATTGCCGAAGGGATTATGCAGGCGGTTAAAGAAGTTAATATCCATGTGCCGGTGGTGGTACGTTTGGAAGGTAATCGTGCTGTAGAAGGTGCCAAATTATTGGATGAAAGCGATTTAAGCCTGATTAGCGCCAATGACTTAACTGATGCCGCTCAGAAAATTGTAGCTGCTGTTGAGAACGAACAAGAATAGAAGGCGGAGGAAAATCAATGAGTGTTTTAGTTAATAAAAATACAAAAGTATTATGTCAGGGTTTTACCGGTAAACAGGGTACCTTTCACACCGAACAGGCGATTGAGTATGGCACGCAAATGGTCGGAGGTGTGACTCCAGGCAAAGGCGGACAAGAACATTTAGGCCTTCCGGTTTTTAACACCGTTAATGATGCGGTAGCAGAAACTCAAGCTGATGCCAGCGTCATCTATGTTCCTGCCCCATTTTGTAAAGATTCCATTATAGAAGCGGTTGACGCAGGAATTGAACTAATCGTCTGTATTACTGAAGGGATTCCAGTGGCGGATATGTTGGAAGCAAAAATCGCCGTAGATAGCGCTGGAGCGCGTCTGATTGGTCCTAACTGTCCTGGCATTATCACCCCAGGTGAATGCAAGATCGGCATTATGCCGGGGGCTATTCACCAACCCGGCAAAGTGGGTATTGTGTCGCGTTCCGGTACCTTAACCTACGAGTGTGTAAAGCAGACTTCCGATCCCGGTTTTGGCCAAAGCACCTGTATCGGTATTGGTGGTGATCCTATTCCAGGCACGAGTTTTATCGATGCCTTAAGACTATTTGAAGATGATCCGCAAACTGAAGCGATTCTGATGGTCGGTGAAATTGGTGGTACCGCTGAAGAAGAAGCTGCTGAATTCATTCAGAGCAATGTCAGCAAGCCTGTGGTTGCCTATATCGCTGGTGTAACTGCTCCAAAAGGTAAGCGTATGGGGCATGCGGGGGCAATTATTGCCGGTGGTAAAGGAACCGCGAACGAAAAATTCGCCGCTTTGGAAGCTGCAGGCGTGAAAACCGTTCGTTCCCCTGCTGAGCTTGGTAAAGGCGTAGCAGAAGCTACTGGCTGGTAATTAAGCGAACTATCTTATTAAACGGGCTAGTGATTGTACTAGCCTGTTTGATAGTACAATTTTCCAATAATTAATGTCGCTGAACTAAGTACTAGGCATATTACTAGGCTTAGCAAAGCTATAAAACTATGGTGATTGCATGGCTAATAAAACTGTAACTATTGTCGATGATGAAACGGGGAAAAAAGTAAAACTGGATGTTCTTCCTGGTACTATGGGACCGGAATGCATTGATATCGGTAAGCTCTATAAAGAACTGGGTTACTTTACCTATGATCCGGGATTTGTTTCCACCGCCAGTTGCCGTAGCGGTATTACCTATATGGATGGTGTCAAAGGTGAGTTGGAGTATCGCGGTTATCCGATTGAACAATTAGCAGAGCATAGTAGTTATATCGAAACCTGTTATTTGTTGTTTTATGGTGACTTACCCAATGATCAGGAGTTAAGAAAGTTTAGAGATATTATCTGCGATCACACCATGATTAATGAAGCCTTGAAAAGCTTCTATAGCGGGTTCCGCCGAGACGCACATCCGATGGCGATTATGGTGGGAGTAGTAGGTGCCTTATCCGCTTTCTACCATGATCATATCGATATTCAAAATTCCAAAGATCGTGAAATTGTTTGCCATCGATTATTGGCTAAAATGCCGACTATTGCTGCCTGGAGTTATCGTTATGCTCAAGGTCTTCCATTTGTTTATCCTAGTGCTGCCTTGGATTATTCCGGCAACTTCTTGAATATGATGTTCTCCACCCCCACTAAGTCATACACACCAGATCCTCAGTTCTGTCGAGCTTTGGATGTGATTATGACTTTACACGCCGACCATGAACAAAATGCATCTACCTCAACCGTGCGTTTGTCCGGTAGTTCAGAAGCTAACCCTTTTGCCGCTGTATCGGCTGGTATAGCTACCTTGTGGGGACCGGCACATGGTGGTGCTAATGAAGCAGTTATCTATATGCTGCAAGATATTCGTGATTCAGGAAAACCTGTCTCACACTATCTTGATCGTGCTAAAGATAAAGATGACAACTTCCGTTTAATGGGATTTGGGCATCGGGTCTATAAAGCCTATGACCCACGAGCACGAATTATTCGTGAAATTTGTCATGATATCCTCGCTCGCCAGCAGGATTCTGACCAACAAGATTTATTAAATATCGCCATGGAATTGGAAAAAGTGGCTCTCGAAGATGAGTACTTTAAGTCACGAAACTTATATCCTAATGTGGATTTCTATTCCGGTTTGATATTTATTGCGATGGGCATACCGTTGAATATGTTTACGGTGCTTTTCGCGATGGCCAGAACCATTGGTTGGGTAAGCCAATGGAATGAGATGATGCAGGAAGATAGCATAAAAATTGGTCGCCCCAGACAGTTATATACAGGAGAGCAAACACGCCCTTACGTGACTATCGATAAGCGTGTTTCCCCTAAGTAAGGTACAAAATTTATTAAAATTATGCCGTCGAAACAGTAACCGCGCGGCATATTCGCCATTACCTTTAATATCTTCTTGGTATTGGCAGATATGCCCTGCGGTTACGATTTGTTTAGGAGAAAAATATGTTAGACGATTACAGAAAGCAGGTAGAAGAAAGAGCTGCTGAAGGTGTTCCACCGAAACCATTGGATGTAGAGCAAGCCTCTGCCTTGGTGGAATTATTAAAATCACCCCCTGCCGGTGAAGAGGACTTTATCCTCGATCTGATTACCAATCGGGTTCCAGCAGGTGTGGATGAAGCAGCATATGTTAAGGCCGGCTTTTTGGCTGCCATCACCAAGGGTGAGGCAGAATCTCCATTAATTGATGCGGCAAAAGCTGTGGATTTATTGGGTACCATGTTGGGTGGATACAATGTTCTGCCTCTTATTGACTGTTTAGAAAATGATGCCTTAGGCGACAAAGCTGCCGCCGCACTATCACAAACCTTATTGGTATTCGATGCTTTTCATGATGTTAAAGAAAAAGCTGATGCCGGTAATCAATACGCTAAGCGAGTTTTACAGTCTTGGGCTGATGGCGAGTGGTTTACCACGAAAGACTCATTGGCGGAAAAAATTACTGTGACGGTATTTAAAGTTCCCGGTGAAACCAATACTGATGATTTGTCACCTGCACCAGATGCCTGGTCGCGTCCCGATATCCCGGTTCATGCTAATGCCATGTTAAAAATGCCTCGGGAAAATTTTACCGACAAGCCTTTAGAAACCATTACTGAATTAAAGGAAAAAGGTTTTCCACTAGCCTATGTAGGCGATGTGGTTGGTACCGGTTCTTCGCGTAAATCAGCGACTAATTCCGTGTTATGGCATATGGGAAATGATATTCCTTTTATTCCTAATAAGCGTGCCAGTGGTTATTGCTTTGGTGGTAAGATCGCTCCAATTTTCTTTAACACCATGGAAGATGCCGGTGCACTACCGGTTGAAATGGATGTATCGAAAATGGAAATGGGTGATGTGATTGATGTCTATCCTTATGAAGGTGTGGTTAAGCGTCATGATAGCGATGAAGTAATCAGTAGCTTTGAACTAAAAACCGAAGTGTTATTAGACGAAGTACAAGCAGGTGGTCGTATTCCTCTTATTATTGGTCGCGGCTTAACCGGACGTGCTCGTGAAGCATTAGGTTTGGATGAGTCCGACCTGTTCCGTAAACCTGTTGACCCGACCGATAGCGGTAAAGGTTATACTCTGGCGCAGAAAATGGTAGGTAAAGCCTGTGGCGTGGATGGCGTGCGCCCCGGCATGTACTGCGAGCCTAAGATGACTACTGTGGGTTCTCAGGATACTACCGGCCCTATGACGCGCGATGAATTAAAAGATCTGGCTTGCTTAGGCTTCTCTGCTGATTTGACCATGCAGTCTTTCTGTCATACTGCGGCTTATCCAAGACCCGTTGATGTAAATACTCATCACACCTTGCCTGACTTTATTATGAATCGCGGAGGTGTTTCATTACGTCCCGGTGACGGTGTTATTCACTCCTGGTTAAATCGCATGTTATTACCGGATACGGTTGGTACCGGTGGTGACTCGCATACTCGTTTCCCGTTAGGAATTTCATTCCCTGCTGGTTCCGGATTGGTGGCTTTTGCCGCAGCAACGGGAGTTATGCCACTGGATATGCCTGAATCGGTTTTGGTTCGTTTTAAAGGTGAAATGCAACCGGGTATTACCTTACGTGATTTGGTCAATGCCATTCCTTACGCGGCCATTAAAGACGGTTTATTAACGGTAGCTAAAGCCGGGAAGAAAAATATCTTCTCCGGTCGTGTGATTGAGATTGAAGGTCTACCCGATCTAAAAGTAGAACAGGCTTTTGAAATTTCCGACTCTTCTGCAGAGCGTTCAGCGGCAGGTTGTACCATCAAGTTAAATGAAGAGCCCATAATCGAATACCTAAATTCCAATATCACCATGTTACAGTGGATGATATCTGAAGGTTATGGAGATGAGCGCACTATTCAACGCCGTATCGACGCCATGAAAGAATGGGTAGCCGATCCGCAATTAATGGATGCCGATTCTGATGCTGAATATGCAGCCGTGATTGAAATTGACCTCAATGAGATAAAAGAACCATTACTGGCTTGTCCGAATGATCCGGATGATGTGAAAACCTTGTCCGAACTATCTGGTGAAAAAGTCGATGAAGTCTTTATCGGTTCTTGTATGACCAATATCGGTCACTTCCGCGCTGCCGGTAAGCTACTTGATAAACACAATGCAAGTTTACCGACACGTATGTGGATTGCTCCTCCCACTAAAATGGATGCTCAGCAATTAACCGAAGAAGGTTATTACAATATCTTTGGTCGTACCGGTGCTCGTATCGAAATGCCCGGATGTTCGCTATGTATGGGTAACCAAGCTCGCGTAGCAGCCAAGAGTACAGTGGTTTCAACCTCAACGCGTAACTTCCCGAACCGTTTAGGTGATGGTGCTAATGTTTATCTATCCTCGGCTGAATTAGCAGCGGTTGCGGCTATTTTAGGCAAACTACCTACAGTCGAAGAGTATATGGAATATGCCAATAATATCGATACAATGGCGGATGATATCTACCGCTATTTGAACTTCGATCAAATCGAAAGTTATCAGCAGGCAGTCACTTTATCGTAAAAGATAAACGCTACTAAGCTAAAAAGCCCGGACACTCAGAAATGAGGTTCGGGCTTTTTTGTTTTGACTGCGTCAAATGAGAAAAAAACAGATTAATCAATTTTCTCTTTATTTTCTGACTTTTTTGTAAATATTCGGTAATTTCATCACCTAAAAATGGGGGGACAATAAGATTTTTAGTTAAAGGTATTTTGATGGCTTGTGGTAGAAATTTGCGTTGATAAGCTCTCGATTTAGTTCCTTACAATATCATTGAGCTAACTTTGTTTTTACCTTCATCCTTGGCTTGATAAAGCGCATTATCTGCTCTATTAATGGCCGCTTCAATGTTTTGATCCTGTTGGATATTAATCGATGAGATACCGATACTAACCGTAAAATTTAAAGGATTTTCTTCACTACTTGTCTCTTCAACGTTTAACACAATGGATTGGACTTCTATCCTTATTTTTTCAGCAATCGAATGAGCCCCATTTGTATCTGTATCCGGTAGCAGGATTAAAAACTCCTCACCGCCAAAACGACATATAATGTCACTCTTCCTGGCCAGTTTTTGTAATGTAGCTCCCAGTAATTTAATCACTTCATCACCGATTTTATGCCCATAGTTATCATTTATTTTTTTGAAATTATCAATATCTAACATAAGAACGGATAAATTTCTTTTTTCTCTTTTACCAATTTCAAAAATATGTTCAGTGATATTGGAGAAATAGCGCCTATTATATAATCCGGTCATGGGATCTGTCGAAGCAAGTAACTGCAATTCCGCTTTTGAGTTTTCCAGTTCCCTAATGGTTTTTTGTAGATTTAATTTGGTAATCTGTAATTGTTTATTGGTTTTGGAAATCTGCTTAGATTTAACCGCAAGTTTCGCATGAGATTGAATCAAGGAGCCTTGAATTTCTTTTTGTTCGGTAGTATCCACTAAAATCGAATACTTGACCTCCCGGCCATCAGGCCAACTGATCAGTTCGTCATAAGAGGTTAACCATTTGTCATCAATTTCATCGAAAAACTCGTGTTTCAGTTTGTTATCTTTGAGATTGTTTTGTTGTTGTAATTGGAATATGCTACACCAACTGCATATTTGCGTCTGACCATACATTTTTTCCCAACAAAATTCTTCCTTTGGCGCATACATGTTTTCTTTGCTGATTTTATTGGCATAGATAACTTCATAAGTATTGATATCAACAGCGTATGCCGGAAATGGAATGACATCCAGCAAGGCCTCAAATAACTTATTTTCTAACATGCATGTACCTTAAGATCTGTTGTTTCTATTCTTCCGATGGTTGAATCAAATCAACCATCGATTTTTCAGATAATAGTTGAAGTTTTTTGTTGGCTTCCAATAATTTTTTTCGTTGTATGGATAACTTAGTATTGGCTTTAATCATATTAGCCTGAATTTCTTTTTGTTCGGTAATATCAACGGAAATAGAATATTTAACCGTCCTGCCGTCAGGCCACTTGACCAATTCATCATAGGTTTGCAACCAACAATCATTTACTTCATCAAAAAAGCTGGTTATCAGTTTTTCATTGGTATAAATTTCTTTCCGTTGTTGAAGTTGCGGTATGGTACACCAACTACAAGCTTGTTCCTGACCGAATATCTTTTTCCAGCAAAACTCTTCTCTGGGGGCGTACATGTTTTCAACCATCAGTTTGTTAGCGTATAAAACCTCATAGGTATTAATGTCTACAGCATAGGCGGCAAAAGGGATTACATCCAGTAAAACTTCAAAGAGCTTATTTTCTTTCATATATGCCTACTTAATGTATTAAAACTCATCGTCAAGAATATCTTCATCATCTTCTTCGACGGCATATTCCATAAAAACTTCCCCAATCGCAACCGCTAACTTTTCTTCGGTAATAGGTTTAAGTATATATCCAACGGCACCGGCCTGAACGGATTTTATCACCATATCTTCCTGACCATGAGAAGTGATCATAATAATTTTAGCCTCACTATCAGTTTTAATTATTTCTTTTACTGCGGTTATGCCGTCCATATCAGGCATAGTGATATCCATTGTCACTAAATCCGGCTTCTTGGAACCATAAGCCTCTATTGCTTCTTGTCCATTAGATGCATCATAAGCTACTTTATGTCCCAATTTTTCGATCAATTTCGATAATTTCTTTCTAATAATAAGTGAATCGTCAACAATTAAAATATTTAACATTATTTTTCCCTTTACTTATTTTATAGAATCTACTGAGCCTAGCGCACTAATACTCAAGTCACCGTGTTCCGTCCGGATCGTAGCACTAACAATTTTAGCATTTTTATATTTTTTTATATTCGTAGCATCATTCACTGTGATCGGGGGTGTCATGGTCACTCCTTTGCCTCGATTTGGAAACAGGGGTAAGGCCAGACCGATAATGGTATTTATGGTTTCACCGGAAACGCTATCAATAATTTCCTGCTCCTCATCTTTGGATACTTCTTCACCATCCATAAAAAGTTCAACCAGATGATTAAGTAATTGATTGTCATAACTCATTACAACCATTAAATTTAACTTGCCGCCAATTGCGATCATAGAGGTGTAATCTTTTAACTTGAGTTGGCTCATTTCAAGATCGCTATCATGTGTTTCAATAACATTAACACCTTCAATCCCCATATCTTCAGATAAAAACAACTTTATTTGAAGAATCAATGCTTCTAAAATCATGAATAACTCCTTGTTAATGAAAGCGGTAAAACAAACTCTATTGTTGTACCGATATTTTTTTGAGTTTTTATATTTATAAGCCCATGCAGTTTTTCAATTTCATCTTTAACCGCTGCCATTCCAACTCCTCTGCCGGATATTTGGCTAACTTCATCTTTGGTGCTTAATTGATCATTGAAAATTAATTTTTCAATATCGGACTTTTGGTAACCATCAATATTGATACCGGCATTAACTGCTTTTTGCTTAATTTTATCCAAATCAAGTCCGGCACCGTCATCGGCGATAATAATATGCAGGTTTTCCTGAACCTGGTTGATACTGCAGGTGATTGTTCCAACTTCATCTTTATCTAAAGCCAAGCGTTCATCCATAGACTCTATGCCATGATCAACTGCATTTCTATAAACATGAATTAACGATTTTACAAATGGCTTTAAATTGCCGTTACTTTTTATTTCTTTATCGGCGATGATTTTAAGAGGATAAACTGATTTATTTAACCTTTGGCTGAGTTGATCGACTAACTTAGGGTAAGAATTAAATAAGGTATATAGAGGCCTGTTTTTAAGGTTCCTAATATCATTAACGACCATTTCATATTCATCAAGCTCATTATGTTTTTTAGCTATGCTGATAATCTTTTCTTCTATTTGTGAAATGGTTTCTTCATGAATAGTAATTTCGCCTTTTTTCTGGAAAATTTCATCGCCTAAAATATCTTTAATTGTATCGATATCTTTTTTTAACCAAGCCTGAAAGTCAGTATTAGTAATCACATTATGCAGTTCTTCGTTATCGTAATCCTGTCCGGCAATGGTTTCAGACAATTGCGATTCAAGTTGGTGAAGGTGAGAAACGACATGAGTCATCTCTTTTTGAGCAAAAAGACCTTTAAAGGTATGAATGGTTCGATATAACTCGGTCACATTATGTAATGCAGTTTTATCCATTTCAATTAAGCTATTCTTGGAGCTACCTAATTCATTATATTCATCGCAGAGTTCAAAAAACTCCTCGGTATCACTCACCACAGCGACAATCATTTTTAAAATGTTACGTTCTTTGTTTATTTTCTTTTGTAATATTTTTTTGGACGTGACATCGGTAAAAATCAGCATGAATTTTCCGTTGGCAATGATTTTATATTTCACATCAATTGCTTTTTTATGGATAATAAATTCATGTTGGAGCAAAGAAATGATTGTTTTTATTTTGTGCTGATTGGTTTCATCCAGTAGTGACTTTAAGGTTTGAATAAAAAAGTCTTTTTTATGCGAAGCTCCATATAATAGATCACCAATATTTAAACCGGCTATGTCTTGTTTAAAGATACTTCTACATTGCTTAGAATATTCATCATCAATAATTAAATCCTTTCCAAATGACAAAAAACCTTGATCGGCATTATCTAATAGCGAGGTCACTTTTTCTGTTTTAACCTTTATGCGCTTTTCAAGATTGGTATTTAATTCATGAATTTCTTCATGTAATTTCGCACTAACCGATATATTTTCGTTTAAAGATTTGGCCATTGAACCAAATTCATCCTTGGAATACAGCGCTATCTGGTTGGGGTGGGATTTTTTGTTTTGTAAAAATAGAAAAAACTCATTCAGTCCCGATTCCAGGATTTTTAACGGTTTATTAACAAACCGCATGAGTAAAATTGAGATTAAAAATAAGATCGTTAATAAAGATCCTATTTCAATCACCAGTTTCATAATAATCGATTCACGTAGTCTTTTATCGATAGCGATATTAAAGTTTTCAATCGATTTTTTGGTGTTCGCTTTTAAATCGGCAATTTGGTTGATAATCAGTGATTCATCATAATACAGGGTAATATGACCTATTTGCTCTACCAAACCGTCACTGCTATCGTTAATAATTTTTGTTATTTTAATGTACTGTTGATAGGTTTCCGGAATCGATTGCTGAAAAGTGATTTCATCATTAATTTTTATCGCTGTGAGGAAACTCTCATTTAATACATCATCCCAAACAACAATGGCTTTAATGGCATCTTTTTGAATGTCAAACTTCAAACTTTTCTTTAAACGATCTTTGTTAAAATTCAGTAAGAATCCACTGGAATTTTTGGCAACCATATTGACGGTATCTTGCATGGATGTTTTATTTAAAGACAGTCTTTCTTCTTGTCTTGCATCCAAAGCTTCCATTGCCTGACTAAAATTATAGTTCCGTATATCACTAATCAGTTTTTTATCACTTTGAGAAAATAAATAGGACGTGGTGGCATAAATTGTAATAATAACAAGGCTTAAAATAAGTAAAATTTTAAAGGTAATGCTTTGTTTCAATGTTTATTTAACTCCATCATTTAGTTCCATTGCCGCACCTTAAGGATAGTATTTCTTGAGAATACTATCGTAAATTCCTTTTTCTTTAACCATATCTAAGGCATTTTGCCAGTACGAGATAGTTTTGTCGTCGGTATGCTTATTAAATGCATAATATAAATCAGCTTTTTTAAGGGTATACACCACTTCAAATTTACTTGTATCAAATCCCTCTAATTTGGCATTCGCAAATGCCACTCCTATATTATAGGAAAACATATCGATTCTATTTTTTTGCATTTTTTTAAACGACAAATTAATCGCATCTTTTCCGTCAACGTGGAAAATTTGGTTTTTATTAACTCCTTGATCAAGTAGTAAAAGCTCTCCGACATCTTTTAATACGGCACCGATTTTATAATTGTTTAAATCGGAAAGTTTATTAATGACTATTTTTTTGGACTTCGGAGCAATAATACCAACTTCTGTGCTTATAATTGGTCCTACCCATTTAAATAATGGCTCTCTAGACTCTGTTCTGGTTGTTGAAAAAACCATAGCGTTCTTTTTTTTCATTGCTATGGTATATGCTCTGGACCAATTGGTTAGCTTGATATCATCTATTGTATTGGGGAATTTCATCTGTCTAAACATTGCATCGAGAATTTCAACAGACAATCCGGTTAACTTCCCATCGATTTTCATATTATGGGGAGGATAGTGTTCAGTATAAATATCGATTGACTCGATACTAGATTTTATATGCAGGCGGTCTTCAGCTGGAAGAGTTGACGGGAATAGCAATATCCCTAGTAATGTAGTAATCAAATATTTATTCATAGATGTCCCTTTATATCATAAAAATCGTAATTATTTCTTAATTATAATCTGTGAAAATTTAAAATATATTTTTATTTAACAAATCCTATACCGACATAAAATAAGTGATAACAATATAAAAAAACAAAAGTGGCACTCATTTTCCACAAAAAACAAATACTTATATTGACTACTTTATGCACCTATTTTCAATATTTAATTTATTGAGATGTTTTGGATTTTATCTCAATTGTTTGCTTAGAAAAATTGGATAAGTTCTGCTCTGCTCAAGTGTTAGTGAAAACTTTGAAAGACCATGAAGCGGGTTGTTCGTAATAAAAAATACCGTAGTACTACCATGGGTAAAATTGATAGCTCATCCAAAACATACTAACGCAGACTGCTCAATTTGTCAGTAAGACTTTAGTACTAAAAAATCGATATTTATATAGAGTTTGTGGGTTAAAAATCACTAATCCAACTTATGTTTTGTTGAAATCCCTAATGTCGGTATTGGTGGTATAAGCAGTACTCAATTCTGCACCAATAGACAAGGTGGTCGGAAGAACCTCCATGAAATTTGTTTAATTAAACCAGTCTCAATTATAAAGTTACCTACAAAATTAAAAAATGAATAGCAAAGGTTAATGTAACGTGAAAGAAACAACATGCAAGAATATTAGTGTCAGCCACTGAAGAAGTAGAAAATTCCATTCTTTATTGTAATGCTGTCTTTCCAATTATTAAATTGAAATAAAAAATGTACCTAACTTAGTAATATTTGTACCTTTTATTGCAAATATTAGAAATGCTGTATATAATCCATAACCTTTTTAAGGGTAATTATATAGTTCTGTTTTGGTTCTTTATAAACTATTACATGGAGGCACAGCTATTTGATTCGTCTTGGGGTGGGGTAAACAATAGTAGCTGTAGTATTGAGTTTGTTTTCCCTTTTTAGTTCCCGATGGAGTCAAGTAGTTTTAATGTATCGTAATAATTTTACCCTAAGCCTCAATCAATTGGTGGTGACCATCACCTTTCTATTTTTGATTGCGACTGTTCTCGGGATCTATCTGACATCCAGTTATATTAAAGAAAAAGCCATTAACGACTTAGCGCGTGATGATGCTTACAAAACTTCCCAATTAGTATTTCAAAGTCTCTATTCCGCCATGCGTAAGGGGTGGACTAAAGAGGAAATTCAAGAAATTATAGTCCGCCTAAATAAAATTGAACCGGAAATGAAGATCAGGGTTTTACGTGGGATACCGGTTATTGAACAATATGGTGAAATAAGCGGCGAAAAAGAGCTGCGAGATAGTGATCCTCTTATCCAAGAATCGTTTAAAAGTGGTGAAGATTCATTAACTAAATTAGGTGATGATAGTTTACGTTATATTTATCCGGTTAAAACCAAACAGGAATGTTTGGAGTGTCATCGACGGGCTAAATTGGGGGATATTAACGGTTTAATCGATGTCGTCTATCCCATTAAGAATATTAAGGTCTCTCTGGACTTTATTATGGATATGGTGGTTATCTACTTAACCGTCATTATGTTATTACTGAGTATTGCCCTACAGTCTTCCCTGCGTTCTTTTATTATCAGACCCATAAGTAAAGTCACCGGTGTGGTTCAGAATGTCATTGATCATCTGGATCTTAGTCAACGTATTGCTTCGGTTACTCATGTTACCGAGATACAACATCTGGTCGCCTATTTTAATAAAATGCTCTCGGCTATGCAGGGTTATAATCGTAAATTGGAAGAGTTGAGTGCTATCGACCCCATGACCGGGTTGTATAACCGGCGTAAGTTTAACGAGTTTATTGAACACGAAGTGGTGGTTGCCAATCGTTATAATAAAAAATTCTCGCTCCTAATGCTCGATTTGGATAATTTTAAACACATTAATGATACTTTTGGCCATCCCATTGGTGATTTGCTCTTAAAGAAGTTTACCAAGATGATAAAAAAACGTCTGCGCCGTTCCGATGTCTTTGCCCGTTTTGGTGGTGATGAATTTGGAATTTTATTGTCGGAAACCGATCACGATCCCGCTATGGAGACGGCGGAAAAAATACGTAAGATGGTGGCAAATACTGATATTAAATTACCCGTGGGTAAGGTGAACATGACTACCAGTATCGGTTTAATAACCTATCCGGATCATGTGGCTGATGAGGAACAATTAATTGCCGCCATGGATATCGCCATGTATAAGGCCAAACGCTCTGGAAAAAATCGTGTGATGAGCGTTAATCAGATGGAATACCAGGCCACTACAGAAGTATTTGCCAGGGGACATCAAGTCCGTCAGGCATTATTGGATGATCGCATTGATGCCTACTTACAACCGATTATTGATGTTGCTAAAAATGAAGTGTATGGCTACGAAGTTTTGGCACGGATCAAGGAAGATGACAAAGTCGTCAATGCCGCCGATTTTATTGAGCTGGCGGAAGACCTTGGGATGGGAGAAGAGATCGATCTCCGGGTATTTGAAAAAGGATTAAAAGCGAAGAAATTACAAAAACTGGAAGGTAAACGGTTGTTTTTCAACCTTTCCAGTCATTCCTTTTGTTCCGTAGAACATATGAATAGGATTCCGGAAATTTTAGCAGAGATGGATGTTTCGCCCCAAGAAGTGGTATTGGAAATTACCGAAAGGGAGGCATTACCGCATATTTCAGAGCTAAGTAGTTTAATCAATGAACTGCGGGCTAAAGGTTTGGCATTTGCATTGGATGACTTTGGCAGCGGTTTCTCTTCCTTTATGTATTTAAAATATTTACCGGTAGACTTTATTAAAATTGAAGGAACCTTTGTCCGTCATATGGCCCACGATGAACGGGATCGCATTATGGTAGAGCATATCCATACGCTATCGGAAAAATTTGGTATTCAAACCATTGCCGAATATGTAGAAGATGAAACTATCCACGGACTTTTAGATGAGATTGGTATTCACTATGGACAGGGATTCCATTATGGGCATCCCATTGCTATTGAAAAAATTAGCTAAGAAGATCTACGTTCACTAATAACGGTGCGCATTTTTTCCAATAATGCCGTTTGAGCGACATTGTCAGTTTGTTTGCTACCGAGTACCAGCAAGAAAAGATCGGGGTCTTCAATTTCCAGTAGCTCGGCAAAAGCTTGTTTTTCACTATCAGGGGCGTCTGCATAGTCATTGTTAAGGTATTCGGTAAAGATGATATCCAGTTCCTTAACACCGCGTCGGCATAGCCATTTTAAGCGTGAAATTTCACTCATTAGTATTTTCTTTCCACCATCATTTTCTTGATTTCGGCTATGGCTTTAGCTGGATTGAGATCTTTGGGACAAGCATCGGTGCAATTCATAATAGTATGGCAACGATACAATTTGAAAGGATCTTCTAGCTCGTCCAGGCGTTCGCCGGTTGCTTCGTCTCGAGAATCAACGATCCAGCGATAAGCGTTTAATAGTGCCGCAGGACCTAAATAACGATCGCTATTCCACCAATAGCTGGGACAACTGGTGGAACAACAAGCACATAAAATACACTCATATAATCCATCCAGCTTAGTCCTGTCTTCTACGGATTGCAGTCTTTCCTGATCGGGTGGTGGAGCCGTTTGGGTTTTCATCCATGGCTCAACAGAGGCATATTGAGCATAGAAATTAGTCAGATCAGAAACTAAGTCCTTGACGATGGGTTGGTGTGGCAATGGGTAAATATCCACATCATCTTCTATATCATTAATAGATTTTGTACAGGCTAAGGTGTTGCGACCGTCAATATTCATGGAGCAGGAGCCACAAATACCCTCCCGACAGGAACGTCTTAAGGAAAGAGTAGAATCGATCTCATTCTTAATTTTTAGCAGGGCATCCAATACCATTGGACCACAACTATCCATATCCACTTCATAGGTATCCAGGCGAGGGTTTTTGCCGCTTTCCGGATCGTAACGATAAATCTTAAATTTTTTGATGTTTGTAGCGCCTTCCGGAGCAGAATGATACTCACCCTGTTGCACCACAGAATTTGCTGGTAACTTGAATTCAGCCATTATTTCTACTCCTCTTAATACACGCGTTTCTTAGGTGGAATCACTTCACACTCGTCAGATAGGGTATACATATGTACCGGACGATAATCAAACTTCACCTTACCGGAATCGTCAACCCAAGCCAGGGTATGTTTCATCCAATTTTCATCGTCACGTTCTGTATAGTCCTCACGGGCATGTCCGCCACGACTTTCGGTACGGTTTAAAGCACCTTTAATAATGCTCTGTGCCTGTGCTAAGAGGTTTTCCAGTTCAAAGGTTTCAACCAGATCGGTGTTCCATTGCATACTACGATCATTGATACCCACGTCCTTATAGCTATCGAAAATCTCCTGCATTTTTTCGGCACCTTCTTTAAGGCTGTCTCCATCGCGAAAAACCGCAGCATGCTTCTGCATGGTACGTTGCATTTTGTCGCGAATATCGGCAGTGCTTTGATCCCCGGATGCATGACGTTTGTCATCAAAACGCTGTAATACTTCATCACTATAGTTATCGGCTAATACTTTGTGGGGGGAACCAGGCTTGACCAGCTCGGCGGCACGTAAGGCTGCGGCACGACCAAATACAATGATGTCCAGCAGCGAGTTGGAACCGAGACGGTTGGCTCCGTGCACCGAAACACAGGCTGCTTCACCGATAGCCATTAAGCCGGGAACAACAGTGTCGGGATCACCGTCTTTTAGGGTCACCACTTCGCCACGATAGTTGGTTGGTATGCCGCCCATATTATAGTGAACGGTTGGAATGACCGGAATCGGTTCTTTATTGACATCAACACCAGCAAAAATACGTGCACTTTCGGCAATTCCAGGAAGTCTTTGATTAATTACGTCCTGACCCAGATGCATTAAATTTAGATTAATGTGATCCTTGTGGGGACCAATACCGCGTCCGGAATTTATTTCCATGGTCATAGAACGGGATACCACGTCTCGTGAGGCCAGATCTTTAGCGTTAGGTGCATAGCGTTCCATAAAGCGCTCACCTTCGGAGTTGGTCAGGAATCCGCCTTCTCCCCGTGTCCCTTCTGTAATCAATACCCCGGCACCATATATGCCAGTCGGATGGAATTGTACAAATTCCATATCTTGTAGGGGTAAACCGGCCCGTAATGCCATGGCGCTACCGTCACCGGTACAAGTATGTGCGGAAGTGGCGGAGAAAAAGGCACGGCCACAGCCACCGGTAGCCAAAACGACTTGATGTGCTCTAAAGCGGTGTAGTTCGCCAGTGGTTAAATCCCAAGACAATACACCACGACAAACTCCATCATCCATAATTAAATCAGTGGCAAAATGTTCGATATAAAATTCAGCTTTATGCTTTAAGGACTGTTGATACAGTGTGTGTAAAATGGCATGACCGGTTCGGTCAGCAGCAGCACAAGTTCGTTGTGCAATTCCTTCGCCATAATTGGTGGTCATTCCTCCAAACGGGCGTTGATAAATTTTTCCGGCTTCGGTGCGGGAAAAGGGAACGCCGTAATGTTCTAGTTCAATAACAGAAGGAATAGCTTCCCGACACATATATTCAATTGCATCTTGGTCACCTAACCAATCGGAACCTTTGATGGTATCGTACATATGCCATTGCCAGCTATCCGGTCCCATATTTCCTAGTGCCGCAGACATACCGCCTTGTGCCGCAACAGTATGACTTCGGGTTGGAAATACCTTGGTTAAGCAGGCTGTTTTCAATCCTGCCGAGGACATGCCAAGAGTCGCTCGTAATCCGGCACCACCGGCTCCAACAATGACAACATCATATTGATGATCGATAATTTTATAATCACCCGTTAGCATGGCTTAACCTCCTACGGAAACTTTAATAATGGAAAAAATACCTAATGCAGCAAAAAATACACTGAGTAATTTCACCGCAATAATGCTATACAGGCGAATTTCTTTATTGCTGATATAATCTTCTAAGATGACTTGTAGACCTAACTGCAAGTGGTAAAAACCGGCAAATAAGCTTAAGGCTAACATCACTGAATTAAATGGCGATTGTAACCAGGAAACTACGGTGGCATAGCTTGCTTCAGGAAGAGCGGCGATGCTAAAACAGAACCAGATGGTTAAGGGAATTAAGGCCAAGGCCGTTAGACGTTGAGCCCAAAAATGCTCGGTGCCGTCTTTGGCACTTCCCATTCCTTTGACTTTGCTTAAAGGGGTTTGTAAATGACTCATAGCGACTCCTTAGATTATTGCAATTAGCCAAGTGAATAGAGATAAAACAGCCGTAGCTATTAATGTTATCTGACCGGATTTTTTTACACTTTCCAGATCCAGCCCTTTACCCATGTCCCAGATTAAGTGACGGATGCCGTTGCAAAAATGATAATAAAGGACAAAGGTAAAACCAAATAAGACGAGATAACCAAACCAGCTGGATAAAATGGCATGCATGGAATTCCAGCTTTCTTCCCCCCCGGCAGCAGCGGCTAAGGCAAACACCAGAATAAGCAGACCAGCGGTCAGGGCCGCTCCCGTGGCACGGTGTAATATGGATAGTTTTGCTGTAACGGGTAGGTCATACACTTGTAGATGTGGTGACATGGGGCGTTTGTCGTTCCAAGCCATGTGAGGTTACTCCTAATAGTATCGTCGTGGGTGTTAATTAAAAGTCAATACAACGTCCATTTTTCTCCCAATCGCCGAAACGAGTGGGCTCGGGGCCATTTCTTCCACCAATTTCAACACTTGCTTTGGAGCTTTCCGTTATTGGGGATGAGCTATGTTGTTCATCAATTTCCACTGCTTGACGGGGATCAGCAGGTTCAGGTGTTTTTGCATTGGCTGAATGTTTTTTATTCATTTGAGACCCTTGTTTGCACTGCAACATGGTATGTTATAGTTTTACAAACAATTATTCAATAGGGGATATATAATTAACTATCTTTAGTCTGAATTTTTATCCAAAAAGCGGTATAAGCTTGTCGAAACGTACTTTTAACATACTTATTAGTCGCTTTTTTCTAAGAATTCCAGCTAAAAAAAATAAATATCTAGATATATTATCCCAGAATAGATATATTGTGCGCTTTGATAATAACCCGAACCTTGCTATTTTTCTCTGCTAAATTGTTAATATTAGGTATTAGATTTTTTAGAGGTTATTTTTGAAATTATATAGTCCTTCTAATAAACGGAGTCTATAATTAATTTGATATGGTTGTTTAGGGCCCTAATTGGATAAGTTTGCGCCGAAAACGAAGGAGTTGCGTTAAGCAAGTTTTAGGCAAATGAGGTTGGAAATAGCTTCTAAGCAGACACGCATAATATGATATAAAAATAGGCTGAAAAAGCGATGAAACATCTTAAAACCTGTAATTTTCTAAAAGAATTGCGTTCCTTTTGTATTACCAAACAAGAAGGCAGCATGAGTAAAGCGGCGGAAGTTTTGTTTGCCAGCCAGCCGACAGTTTCGCTACAGATTAAAGCGCTTGAAAGTGAGTTAAACGTAAAATTATTTGAACGGCGGGGACCTCTTTTAAAACTGACCACTGAAGGGGAAATATTATACGAATTGGTTCATCCTTTGGTGCTGCGAATCGATAGTATTAAGGAAGATTTCGAAGCTCATTATGGTGATTTGACTTCCGGGGAACTTACAATAGCGGCAGAAGAGTCGACTATTTTGTATACTTTACCGGAACCGATACGGCAGTTTGTTGAGCAATTTCCAGGCATCCGCCTAAAAATTTCCAATGTAACCGGTCGCAGTGGCCGTGACTTGCTATTAGCGGATGAAGTGGATCTGGCCGTCAGCTCGATGTTGGAAGTACCGGATAATCTGGATTATGCTCCCTTTGTTTCATATGCGCCGATTCTAATTACTCCTAAAGATCACTCTTTGACCAAACTGGATAAGGTAAGCTTACAAGATATTAGTAAATATGGTTTAATTTTACCGCCTTCCCATTTTAGTAGCTGGAATTTAATTAAAATGGTATTTGGTTTGAACGGAGTCAAATATAAAGTGGCTCTGGAAGCCGGTGGCTGGGAAGTCGTTAAACGTTATATCGATATCGGCTTAGGGATTTCGATTGTAACCGAGATCTGCATTACCGACGAAGATCGAGAAAAATTTGGCATTGTTCCATTAGATCATTTTTTCCCCAGTCGTAAATATGGCGTAGTAATCCGCAAAGAAAAACTGATTTCGGCACCAGCCAAAAAATTTATCGAAATATTAAATAAGCATTACGAAAATACACCGGTTTAACCTTCAACTATCGATTTGGTTGCAGCTAATCGTTGTTCATTGGCTGCATTCAAGTGTTCTTTTATTTCCGGATGTTCTTCAGCGATTTTTAATACGTCTTTTTGACGCAAACGTAGCACGGTGACCGAAGTGGTGGCGTTTACCGTCGCGGTACGGGTAGATTCTCCCAATAAGGCGGTTTCTCCGAAAAAGTTTCCGCTACTTAATTGCGCCAGAACTTTCTTTTCACCATTATCATCATGACGACTGACTTGCACTCTGCCTTGGCTGATAAGATATAATGCATCGCCATGCTCACCCTGGCCGATAATAATATCGCCGTTTAAAAAATACAGTTTATGGATACATTTAGCTAATTTTTCCAATACCTCCTCAGTTAAAAATTTAAATAAGGGAACCCTTTGTAATAGTTCAAGTGCTACTGATTGATCATCAATCAAAGAGGCTTTGGGTATACTGGTGAATGCCTGTTCTATCTGGCGTTCCAATAGATTGAGAGGTTTGGCACTGATAAATCCATGGTGGCCGCTTTCTTCCAGTTCATTTTTGGCGCTAATCAGGGCGCTTCGAGAAGAGAGGAAGATCTCATAATTATGGTAAAAGTCCGGAAAATCAGTTTTTATATTGGCAATATTTTCATGAAACCAGCCGAGTCGTTCATTATAATGATAGAGCAATTTGTTTTTTACTTGTGTATCAATATTGGCTTCATGTTCAACAAAGCGTTTGGCGGCTTCGGTAATCAGTATTTGCGCCAGGTTTTTGCTTAAACGTTGGGAAAGACGCATATTTTGGTAGCGGGATAATAGCCGGATGGCCCAGTCTTTTTCACGTAATCGTTTTAGCAGATCATTTTCAAAACGAATAAAGGGATTTTGTTGCCGTCCCTGAGATTTTACGGCACGCTCGGGATTGTGGATATGTTCTCGGGCGCGGACGAATTCGGAACGTAGGTCGACATAAACATAACCGGATATCACCTTGGCTTTATATAGACGGTTTAATGTTTCCAGCTCTACTTGCAAGGCATTGAGTTTGTATTGTCGTTGCTGTTGTTTGACGCTTAATTCGACAGCTTCTGTTGGTAATAATTGTTCGATATTATGTTTAATATGGTCTCGACCGGAATCGGATAAGATGCCCGATTCGATTAGGTTTTGTAACGATTTATCCACCTCTTTACGTGCTTTTTCCATACCCTGTTTAAGTTCCAGGTTTTCATTGTCGGAAAGCTTATCCAATTCAAAGTATTGGATTAAAGTTCGAATACTGGGAGCATTAACCAGCAAGGTAAACATGACTACCCCCAGTGTTAAAGTCAGTAATAGATCGCGACCCGGCAGGTTGTCCGGTATGGACAGCACAATGGCAATGGCCAAGCCACCTTTTAGACCTCCCCACCACATAATATGTTGTTCACCCATGGTGACTATTGGCAGTTTAAAAAACCGAACAGCTGATGGTACCAGGGTATAGATCATACTGGCACGGGCTATCAGTACTAAAACAATGGCGATTAAGATCTCATCAATATGATGATATAGAGCAGAAAAACTAACTGATAAACCGACTAGCAGAAATAGCAGGGTATTGCAGATTAAGGCTAAAAATTCCCAAATTTCGCCCAAGGCATGACCTGTTTCCTTGGGAATACTGGGAATGCCAAAAATTCCCAATGTTACCGATGCGCCTACCACGGCCATCACACCGGAAAGGTGCAAACCATGTTCTGCGACGATGAAACTGGTATAGGCTAAAACTAATGATAGAACCAAAATTGCGCTGCCTGTCATGGGTAATTTATTGGCCAGCCAGGATATTAGAAGACCGAATATAATACCTACCACAACACCTCCAACAAAGACCTTTAAAAATTCTGCCACGGCTTGACCGGAATCAGCCCAGGTCATGCCTCCATACATGGCAATGCCCAGCAAAATATTGAAAAGCACAATGGCGGTAGCATCGTTTAAAAGAGATTCTCCCTCAACTAAAGTGGTTAATCTCTCTGGAGTTCCCAGTTCTTTAAATAATGCAACTACGGCGACCGGATCGGTTGCTGAAATTAAAGCACCAAAAACCAGGGCAATGGCAAAGTCCATGGATAAGAAATACCACATACCGGTACCGATTAAAAAGGTGGAGAACAAAAGCGCCGGAACAGCTAATGTAAGTACTGGAGCAAAATCTTTGATTAATTGGCGAGCATTTAAATTAAGACCGGATTCAAAAATCAGAGTAGGTAAAAAAATAAAGAGTACTAAATCAGGGGTGAGTTGGAATTCTTTTAATGGTTCCAGAAATGCCCAATGCTCACCTAGCTCGCTTAAAATTATGCCGATACATACGAGAAGAACGGTATATGGAATGGGAAGCTTCCTAAATGCCCCGGCAGTGATCATACCGATGGCTAATAGTATCATTAATATTAGTACAGTTTCCGATATGGGCATTATGGCCCCTCCCCATTTACGATTATTGTTATGTAATTGTAGAAATACACGACTAATAGGTCATACTAATTCTCGAGTGAGCAGCCTTTAATTGTAGCAGAAATTATCAATTATCTTTGGCCGTTAAAATAATTTCCACTCGTCGATTACGTTGTTTATTCTCAGGACTATCGTTTGCCGCCAAAGGCCTATACATCGACAATCCTACCGCTTCCATTCGTGTCGGCTGTATTGCATGTTGGCCTTGAAAATAGCGTACCACACTAGCTGCCCGTGCAGACGATAATTCCCAATTACTGGGATATTTAGAAGTCAATTTAGGACCAATACGAACATTATCGGTATGTCCGACCACGCGAATTTTGTCTTGGTTGGATACCAGGGCTTTAACTAATTTATCCAAAGTTTCCCTACCGCCAGGTAAAATTTTGGCACTTCCAGAATCAAATAAGATTCGATTAAGCATACGTATGGTTAAACGTCCTTTAAGAAATTCGATTTCAACATTTTTGTCGGCCAATTCTTTTTCCAATAGCTGACGTAATTTTATTTCACGGATACGGGCAGCTTCTTTATCACTGACAACTTCGTTGGCTGAAAGTTGGCATTCTTCTAAATGTTTTTGCAATTGATCGCGACGTGTTATCGTTTCGGCCAATTGATTTTGGCATTGAATCAATTGTTGTTGATGTGTTTGTAGTTGTTTAGTACAAGCAATCCGATCTTTTTCACATTGGCTAACCGGCTTAGGAGCAGTCGAACAGGCAGTAATTAATATCACTATGACGAATATTCGGCTAAAAAGTATTAAAGTTGGATTTAACTTAGACATATTAACCCCCGAATAAAATATACCCTAATTAATTCAAGGATATTCCTATTAATTAATATAGTTTAATTGGCCTAAAATGTCATATCAGAGTATGGTCTGTGTTGTTATCCATATGCCGTTAGTGGTAATGCAATTAGTACGATAAGAGTCATATAATTATAAAAAAATTAACAGGATATTAGTTTATCTTATGCGTACAATGGTGAACTTGTTGGGTGGCAGTATCGGAAAAAAATTACTGATGGCTGTGACAGGATTAATATTGTTTCTATTTCTGTTAGGTCACCTACTGGGAAACTTGTTGATCTTTAATGGGTCTGAAGCAATTAACGCTTATGCATATTGGTTACAGAACAACCCATTGTTATGGCTAATACGCCTGTTTATGCTAGTCATTGTCGGTCTTCATATCTATTTGGCTTTGTGCCTGGCAAAGGAAAACTATTCTGCACGTAAAATTTCCTACCGAGTTAAACGAGATCTTCAGCTTGATTGGGCGAGTAAAGGAATGCTAGGTGGTGGAATCTTTATTGCACTGTTTCTCATTTTTCATATTATCCATTTAACCCTTGGATGGATAAATACCGATGTATTTAATCAAATCGATGCTAATGGACTTCCTGATATCTACTTTAGGTTAATCTCAGCTTTTCAAAATATCTGGATCAGTTCGCTTTATATACTGGCCATTTTCGTTATTACCCTGCATTTAAGCCATGCCTTAAAAAGTTTTTTTCACACTATGGGATTTCATCATCAAAACTCTCAGCAAATGATCCGTTACCTGGTTCCGGTTTTGGTTGTCGCATTTGCTATGGCCTTTATTGCTATTCCCCTTTGCGTCATGCTGGGACTATTAACTCATGAAGGTACGAATTTATGAACGAACTTCATGCAGCAATACCGAGTGGAGCTTTGGCAGACAAATGGTCCAACCATCAGGCCGAAATGAAATTGGTTAGTCCGGCCAATAAGAAACGTCATCGGATCATCGTAGTGGGTGCCGGTTTGGCTGGTGCATCGGCGGCGGCCACCTTAGCAGAGCTGGGTTATAAGGTGGATTGCTTCTGTTTTCAGGATAGTCCGCGCAGGGCTCATTCTGTGGCGGCGCAAGGTGGCATTAATGCGGCTAAAAATTATCGCAACGATGGCGATAGTGTGTATCGCCTGTTTTATGACACGATTAAAGGTGGTGATTTTCGTTCTCGTGAAGCCAATGTTTATCGTTTGGCAGAAGTCAGTAATCAGATAATTGACCATTGTGTGGCACAAGGAGTTCCTTTTGCTCGTGATTATGGTGGTTATCTGGATAATCGCTCGTTTGGCGGAGCCCAGGTTTCGCGTACCTTTTATGCTCGAGGACAGACCGGACAACAACTATTATTAGGAGCCTATGGTGCTTTAAGCCGACAAATCCATGCCGGTCAGGTAACCATGTACAGTCGTAGCGAAATGCTCGATATTGTTTGTCATGATGGTGTAGCTCAGGGTATAGTCGTACGTAATCTGTTAAGCGGTACCATTCAACGTTATCATGCTAGTGCGGTGGTTTTGGCTACGGGCGGTTATAGCAATCTTTTTTATCTATCAACCAATGCTATCGGTAGTAATGTAACGGCTATTCAGCGTGCCTATAAACGTGGCGCTTTATTTGCCAATCCTTGTTTTACCCAAATTCATCCAACTTGTATACCCGCTAGCGGTACTCATCAATCGAAACTGACCTTAATGTCTGAATCTTTGCGTAATGACGGACGAGTTTGGGTTCCTAAACAATCGAGGGATCCTCGTTCTGCTATGGAAATTCCCGAACAGGAGAGGGATTACTTTTTAGAACGACGTTATCCTGCATACGGGAATCTGGCTCCGCGAGACATAGCTTCACGAGCGGTTAAACAGGTTTGTGACGAGGGTAAAGGCGTAGGTAAGACTGGTCATGGTGTCTATTTGGATTTGAGTGGAGCGATTCAGGAACTGGGTGCAAAGACTGTCCAAGAGCGTTATGGCAATTTGTTTCAAATGTACCAGCGTATTACCAATGAAGATCCTCTGAATTCACCGTTGAAAATTTATCCTGCTGCCCACTATAGTATGGGGGGATTATGGGTAGACTATGATCTGATGAGCAATATTAAAGGATTATTTGTGATCGGTGAGGCCAACTTTTCCGATCACGGCGCTAATCGGCTCGGAGCAAGTGCCTTAATGCAGGGACTGGCGGATGGTTATTTTATTGCTCCCAAAACGATTAGCCATTATATTGCGGAACAAAAACCGGAGCCTATTGCTACCAATAGCTCCCCTTTTCAAATGAGTACCGAGCAAGTGAATCAACGTTCGCATAGCCTGATGGATGTTGGCGGAAAACAAAGTGCCGATAGCTTTCATCGCCGCTTAGGGAAAATCATGTGGGATAACTGTGGTATGGGACGTTCGGCACAAAGCTTACAACAAGCTTTGCAACAAATACCGCAATTACGAGAGGAGTTTTGGACAGATTTACGCTTACCAGGGAATGATAAATCTCTCAATATGGATTTGGAAAAGGCTGGTAGAGTGGCTGATTACCTGGAATTTGCCGAACTGGTCTGTCAGGATGCGTTAGCCCGGGAAGAATCTTGCGGTGCTCATTTCCGCCAAGAGTATCAAACTGAAGACGGTGAAGCATTGCGTAATGATCAGGATTTCTCTCATGTGTCTGCATGGTCTTATCAAGGAGATGCTAGGCCTTTAATGCATAAGGAAAAATTGCATTTTGAAACTATTCAACCGAGTGACAGGAATTATAAGTAATGGAATATACCCTGAAAATATGGCGTCAGTCGCAACAGCAAGACGAAGGAATATTTCAAGACTATAAGGTTAAAGATATTAGTGAGGATATGTCTTTTTTGGAAATGCTGGACGTGCTTAATGAACAGTTGCTATTGACTGGAGAGGAGCGGCCCATTGCCTTTGAACACGATTGCAGAGAGGGAATTTGTGGTGCTTGTAGCTTGGTGATAAATGGCGTTCCACATGGAGCCGAATGCGGAAATACTACCTGTCAGCTATATATGCGTCATTTTCATGATGGTGCAACCATTACTGTAGAACCGTTTCGTGCCGCCGCTTTTCCGCTAATCTGCGATCTGGTGGTTGACCGCAATGCATTGGATAGAATCATTCAAAGCGGCGGTTACATATCTGTACATAGTGGTTCGGCTGCAGATGCCAATAGTTGTTTAATCTCTCATGGAGCCGCAGAAGATGCTTTTTCTGCGGCCACCTGTATCGGCTGTGGGGCTTGTGTCGCGGCCTGTAAAAATGCTTCTGCCATGTTATTTGTTGCAGCTAAAGCGGGGCAGTTTTCTATATTGCCGCAGGGTCAGCCGGAAAGGTTGCATCGCACTGTAGAGATGGTCAGACAGATGGACAAAGAAGGTTTTGGTAACTGCTCTAACCATTTTGAATGTGAAGCTGCGTGTCCTAAAAACATTTCTGTTAGTTATATCGCCCAATTGAATCGAGATTATATAAAAGCAACTTTTACCAGCAAAGAATATGTACGACAAACCGAGTGCAAAGAGCATATCGAATAATTTGAGTGTTTTGACTCGGTATCCCAACATTAATATCGTGTAATCTTTAAGAAAGGCTAATGTTAAACCCTGTATGGAATAATTGATTCAACTGATTGTGATTAACCCCGAGTTGGAAGTCAAACAGATTTCCTCAAACTCGCAGTTACTTCACCAAATTAAACATTAAAGGTGCCGTATATGTGGTTTTTCATGATTTTAATATTGACTTTATTGCTTTGGTATATGGGTGCATTCAAATGTGAAACATATCATGTTTTACCCCCAAACATTACAAAAGATATTGATGAGGAAAGTCGTCACAAGGAACAACTGGATTAAAGTAAAGGTGTTAAGGATTAAAAGGAGATAATGTAATGGGCTCTCAATATCATCCCAATAAAGAGACTGTGGTAACACGTGTCATAATGATCCCGATTGAGGTGGCTTCATCGCTATTGGATGAAGAAATAAAATATCGACAATACTTGTTAAAAATTTCCGGTATCATTGATATCCATTTTGATGCCACAGGTGAAATTGAAATATCTTATGATGTTAACGAAATTGAGTATGACGACATATTGCTGGAACTGGAAAAAGTCGGATTACCTATCTCTTATTCACTTTGGGGACACGTTAAATCGGCCTGGTTCCAATACGTGGATACGGCAACTCGTACAAAACATGGACATCATGTAGCATCCGATTTTCATCATCATCGAGGTGACAAGCATTCTAGCCACCGAAGTAATAAGCATTAAATTTAATTTTAAACCGCTCTTCGTCCTCCACCCTTTGGGTGGATTTATAGAGATGGGATAACTCTAAAGTGCTATCAATATTTGTCTTTGTCTAAGCCAAAATCAATACTGTCTATTTTTATTCCTTCCGGAAATGCTTTCTTTAATCGTTTTTCAAATTCAGCATAGATTTCCGGTTTATGTTTCTGAACATCGTAATCCCGAGTATGCTCGGTAACGCCTTCCAGATCGATATCCATTTTAAACTCAACATTTGGAGCTAGTTTTATATGAGACATGGTATTCTCCTTGAAAAGAAATGAGTGCAATACCTTGCTGTTCCTTTCCTATTTTTAGTTTAGTCCGAGATATATTATTTGGCTATATTCTCAAGCCACAAGTACTGCATGATTTGAAATTCAGCGGCCCATTTAAAACAGAGTGAAGGCCTAGGGAATAATTTTTCAATTTCCAATGCCAATAACCATTTCTATAAATGTTTGAGTCAAATCGTACGAAAGTACAATTGCTAAGAAACAACATTGCTATTATTATGGTTATTTTGCATTTTTTGAAAGTACCATCGATATTGATTGTTAAAAAAATATTGTCGAAAGAAATTGACCTTATTTCTATAAATTGCCGTTGTTGGCAATTTACACAAGTCAAAACACTTGGCTTGATACTGAAAAAGATAGGGAAACTGTAGCTAAAAATTTTTGCTAAGTTGGGTTTTAAAGGTACGGCCGAAATGTTAAACAAAATCAAAGAAATTAGGCAACGGCTATCGATAAATAGTGATTTGCTGCAAGCTGAAACTTCACCAATTAGTGGCAAACAGAGCGATGGTGGCTCCCCAGGAAAGGAGATATTTGCCATTGCATCATCAGCCGGAGGTCCCCAGGCACTAGAAACTATTTTGAATAAATTACCTTTAGATTTTCCTGTACCCATAGTGATTGCTCAAGATGAACAGAGCTCGGTAATCTTTGGGATGAACCAAGAAGCCATTGAGCGAAATTGTATTGACTTAATATTATCCTTGCAGGCAATTCCCGGTAAAATGCTAGCACTTAGCGGATATAAGGTCCCATGACAATTTTGGAGCCTAATGTGAGCTGTTTTAAAGAACTGGCCAAACAAGAATTTGGATTGGATTTTTATAATAAGAACGAACAGCAATTATTAAAAGCAATCGATAAACGTAGTAAGTTGCATGGTTATGGGTTGTACCAAGACTATTACGAATTTCTAAATGATAACCGTGAGGAGTTGTTGGAACTGGTTTGTTTACTTACCAATAATGAGACCTATTTTTATCGTGAACCTAAGCAATTGGCCTTTCTCTGTGAATTTCTAGTCCCCAAAATTCAAACCGAAATTACGCTGATGAAGCCCATAAGAATTTTAAGTATTGGTTGTTCCATTGGTGCCGAGCCATATTCAATCGCTATGGCCTTAAAACAGAAATATGGGAATGCTGCTAAATATATGTTTGATATTTTAGCGGCCGATGTTGACAGCCGGGCACTAAAAGTGGCGAAAGCCGGTAACTATCGTAGTATGGAGTTTCGTTCAATACCGCCTCATCTACAACAGCAATACTTTAGCCAGGAGAAAAATGGGGACTTCACCTTGGCAGAGGAAATTAGGGAAATGGTATCTTTTCATCACCTTAATGTGGTTTCCGATAATGTTGCCAATCAATTGAAAAATATTGATATCGTGTTCTTTAGGAATGTCTCCATTTATTTTGACCAGTCGACTCGGCAAGCGATACAAAAAAAAATTATCACCCTACTAAAGCCAAAAGGTTATCTTTTGGTTGGAATGACTGAAAGCATGTCTAATGATTTCGGATTATTAAATTTGAAACATCAAGGTGATGTGTTTTATTTTGTTAAAGACGAAAGTCCTTCCAAGCTCGAACAAAGTCCTATAAAAGCCCAGGAACTTAAAAAAAAAGAAATACCGGCAAACCAAGTCCATGATAAAGCAGTGAAAATTTCGCTGCCCGAAACCTTAATTCAAATTAATCATAAAAATGAGACTTTGGTGGCTAAGGATGGCTATGATAAGGCATTAAAAATGTTGGATAACTTAAGCAGTGATAGTACCAGCACCAGTCAATATTTTTTATTAAAATCCTTTATCTTGTACCATCAAAAGGATTATGAACATTCTCGCGATTATGCATTGCGGGTTCTTGATATAGAGCCCTTTACTATCGACGGGTTTTTATTGCTGGGTCTAATTTCCAAGTGCCAGGGACATACTGATGATGCTATAGACTGGTTTAAAAAGGCACTCTTTATTCATGCTGATTGTTGGCTGGCTCGTTATAATTTAGCCGGTTTATATAGGCAAACGCAAAACAGCCAGAAAGCAGTCAAGGAATATAAACAGGTTTTACAGCAGTTACAAATTCCGAATGAGAATTATATCGGCGTATTAAGTATCCCGTTATCTTATAACCGTGACTATATCCAAGCATTGTGTCATTCCCATTTGCTAAGATTGGATTCTCTTAACTAGTGGTATAGATGAAATATCTATGTTTGATTGGGAATATATTTGGTAAATATTTATTAAGTTTGAATTGAACTACCAAAGGAGGAAAAAGTTCTAATATTGTGCTAGACATAGTCCCCAATTCCTATAATAATGAAAGTTATCAATCCGGTTTCGGGTCGTCGATGTTTCCTTAAAATAAGTAAAAAGTAGCCGTTCAGAAAAATTAAAATTGAATTTTTATGCGCAGTTTGAAATATCTTTTGGCGGTTTAATAAAAATCTAACTCTAAAGGGGTAAGACCATGATAAAAATAAAATCCTGGCCAAATCAAGCAAAGCTCTCTCATGTACTTTTTCTCAGTTTACTATTGTTGCCTGCCTTTATTTTAACTTCGGCTTATGCAGCCGGACCAACGTCGGCAGAATATGGGGTAGTATTAAACCTATCCGGTAAACAACGTATGCTTACTCAGAAAATGAGCAAAGAGATTATGTTGGTTGCTTTAAATGTTGAAGCGGAAAAAAACCTAGGTAATTTACAAAAAACCTCTAGTTTGTTTGATAAGACGTTAAAAGGACTTCGTAACGGAAGCAGTGACTTGGGACTGCCGCCAACTTCCAGTAAACGAATTCTACGTCAACTTGATAAAATCGACGGTATCTGGGCAAAATTTTATCCCGTGGTGCAAGAGGTAATTAATAATAAAGCTGTCAGCAAAGACAATATAGCCTTTATTGCTGAAAATAACCTGCCGTTATTAAAAAATATGAATAAAGCGGTTGGCTTGTATGAAAAGGATGCTAAAAAAGGTGGGTTAAAAGCTTCTCCCGGTTTGGCGGCCACCATCAATTTATCCGGTAAACAGCGGATGTTAACGCAAAAAATGAGTAAAGAGTTTTTATTTGTTGCCGCCGGTCATGATGTAGAAAATAATAAACTTAGTTTACTCGAAACCTATACTCTATTTGAACGGACTTTAAAGGGATTATTAGATGGTGATGATACTCTTGGCTTGCCTGGAACCAAGCCGCAACATATTCGTGATCAATTAGGTATGGTCAGTGGTTTATGGACTAAGTTCAAGCCAATTGTAGAAGTGGGAGCAGACTACAAAACCGCAACTATCTCTGCCGACAAGATCAATGAATTGGCCAATACTAATCTGCCATTACTTAAAGAAATGAATAAGGCAGTAAAAATGTACGAAAAAGAGGCTGCCAAGTAACTCCTTTAGGATGACAGGCCATACGGTCTGTCATTTCCAGCCCTTAAAATTGTTTGTCATATTTCGGTAAAGTTTTTGTTCTCGATGCCGATTTACTACTTCATAAGGAGATAAAAGAATCAAATTATTATGTCAAGGAATCAATTGTAGGTTCGCTTCAACAGCAAACGTCAGGCTTGCTAAAAGCACAATTGGTTTATAGAATCATAGTAGATAAATGGTACTGAAACAGAAGGATTTATTCAGTGTAAGATTAATTGAACTGGTTAAGTTTTATGATCCATTTTTTAGAAGAACTAAAACAAACAGGTGAACCGTATGACCATTAAACATAAATTATTGGGCGGTGGTATGGTTTTAAGTCTAATGATTGTTACCTTGTTGATTGCTTCCATCTACTCGTTTACCAGTCTTGGTAACGGCTTTGTTGAGATTATTGATAAATCTGAAATCGGTGTAAAAAATTCCGAAACTTCTCAAGAAAATATTTCCGGTGTTAATCGGGATTTAGGTTCAGTAACCAAAAATATTCAAACCGTCGCGGATGAGATCAATCGTACCAATCAAAATATGAAATTATTGGAACGTAAGATTAAGCAGCTTTCTTCGAATTTGGGTGAATTTACCGAAAATTTGGAAGGGTTGACCGGCGATATTCCTGAAGGGGACCTGTTATATGAATTGCAGGATATGAGCGATGCCATAGGTGATATTGAAGAGATAATGCGTCGCGAAGCCTTAATTGGTTTGAACAAGACGGTACAGAAAATGGTTGAATTTACCAAAACCATTGAAACAGAAGTTGGTAGTATCAATAAGCTTTCCAGCGATCTGAATAAGGTAGATAGCTTGAGCAATGAAGTGGTTACTGCCAATCAGGATATTCGTACCCTGTCTAATGACTTTAAGCAGGATATTGTGCTTTCCAGGAACTTGGTTGTTAGTCTATTGGTTATTATTGCCGTGTTGGCTATTGGATTTAGCGTTTTACTGTCCCATTCTATCGCTAAACGAATGGATCAGGCGGTGAATGCTTTAAATGATATAGCCGAAGGAGAGGGTGATTTAACCCATCGCTTAAATGAATCAGGGAAAGACGAAATCAGCTCCTTGGCCAAGGCCTTTAATCTGTTTTCCAGTAAAATTCAAACCTTGGTTAGCCAGGTGAGTGATGCTTCTCAAGTGATCACAGAAGCAGTAGATAAGGTGACTCATGTTAATGATTTGACCAAGGGGACCGTACAAGAACAGGATCAAGAGCGTAATCGTGTTCAGGAATCGGTACACAATATTACCGCTTCCATTCAACAGGTGGCTTCACATGCGGCAAGTGCAGCCGACGCGGCTCAACAAGCCAATCAGCAGGCTAGTCAAGGTCAACAAGTAGTTGCTTCAAACCGCAAGGCGATTCGTGAACTGGCGGATGAATTAGTCAGTGCCGAAGAAATTATTCTATCCCTAGAAGAAAAAAGTAATGATATCGGAACCATTCTGGATACCATTCGTGGTGTAGCAGAACAGACCAATTTATTAGCTTTGAATGCCGCCATAGAGGCAGCCAGAGCTGGCGAAAATGGTCGTGGTTTTGCGGTTGTAGCAGATGAAGTTAGGACCCTAGCACATAAAACCCATGAATCAACCAATGAAATTCAGGATATGATTCAATCCTTACAGGATATGGCGCAAAAATCCGTTAAGGCCATGGAAAATGGTAGAAATGGTGCTGAAGCCAGTGTTGAACACGCCAAAGCGGTAGGAGAATCCCTGGATGCAATTACAAAAACGGTTTCCGGTATTACCGGAATGAATGCGGATATTGCCAATTCCACTGACAATCAGCTATCGGCAACGGTTGGAATTGAGAAAAATATCGAGAATATCAGCAAGATTACCGATACCACCATCAATGGAGTTTCTTATACTGAAAAAGCATTAATCGACCTGGGTGAGCAGATATCACGCCTACAGACTTTGGTATCGCAGTTCAAAATTGTCTGAAACGTGTTATTAACTCATAGCGGAAAGAAATTATTAGGTTCTTTCTTAACTTTTTAGAAGCTTGATAACGAAAAAGTAAATAAATTTCTTAATAATTGACCTTACGTCGTAGGGATTTTTGTTTGCTATGCTTGGTTTTATTATCGAGTCCTCGCCGTTGTGAATTGCGGGTAGGTTTGGTTGGTTTACGCTTTTTCTCTGTATGAAGTGCTTTTTGAATAATTTCTTTTAAACGTAATAACGCATCTTCACGGTTCTTTTCCTGAGTGCGAAATCGTTGTGCTTTGATTATAATTATACCTTCAACGGTAATATGCTGATCTTTGTGTTGAAGTAGCTTTTGTTTGTATATCGCAGGTAGGGAAGAAGTGTTTACATCAAATCGTAAATGGACGGCAGAAGATACTTTATTAACATTCTGGCCTCCGGCTCCTTGAGCACGGATAAAATTAAAATCGATCTCGTTGAAGGGGATGTTAACTTTCTTGGAGATTTTCAGCAGCCTGGAAAAAGAATCAATCATTACTTTTGGCAGCTATTTTTATCTAAAAATGGAAAGTGGCGCGCCCGAGACGATTCGAACGTCCGACCCCAGCCTTCGGAGGGCTGTACTCTATCCAACTGAGCTACGGGCGCCTAAGGCGCATACTCTACACTATTTTGTGAATTAAAGGTATATTTATTTGAAGGAGAATAAAAGTTTGCTGTTTTATGAGTAATGAGCAAAATCTTATATACTTTTTTTTCGACTTTCGACTTTCGACTTTCGACTTTCGACTTTCGACTTTCGACTACATCACTTTTTTGTTAAGTGTATTGGCCAGTTTTTTAAACAAACCTGGCTTTTTCTTCGGCTTTTCTTTCAATTCCGGTAATTTGGCAATTTCTTCCATGAGTTGCTCACAGCTTTGCGGACGAATTTCCGGATCAAATTCCATGGCCCAGTCAACTATTTTTAAAAACTCTTCGCTATATTTGTCTTTAAAGGCTTTAACTGCTGGCACCATTTTATCGTTGTCTTTACGCTCCTGAGCAGGCGGTGGGGCTTTACCTTCTATACAGCTGCGAATGGTCGCACCGATGGCGTAGATATCGGTCCATGGGCCAAGATAACCTCGATCCGTAATTTGTTCGATGGGGGCAAAACCGGCGGTGGCGACCACACGACAATCATACAGACGACTACCATGGCTTTCACGTACTGCGCCAAAGTCCAGTAATAATGGTATACCACCTGCTCGCAGGTGAACATTTCCTGGTTTGATATCCAGGTGTAAGAGTTTTTGTTGATGAATGGCTCGAATCCCGGAGACTAACTCTGGTAGGATAACACGGAGGAGTTTTTCGCTTAGATTGCCTTCATATTTTCGAATGTAGCTTTGTAAGTTGACTCCTTTAACCTCTTCCATGACCATGTAATTGGTGTTGTTGGCAGGAAAAAAGGTAATCACACGGACGATATTAGGATGTTTTAACATGCCCAGGCTACTAGCTTCCTGAAAAAATAGCTTTTTACCTTTATTAAAAGAATCCGGATCAATGGAATTGATGCTGGCAATGTGGTTGTTGGCAACCCGTTTAGCCAATTTCTGTGGCATATATTCCTTAATCACCACAGTTTGCTCGGAATCCTTATGATGAGCCCGGTAAACGATGCTAAAACCACCTCCACCAAGTACACTGTCAATAATATAATCATCGACTTGGGTACCAGCAGGTAATGCATTGGAAAATTGTGTCATTGAGTAAAGTAGTCTATAAAGGAAATAACTTAAATGAAGTAATTATTGGGAAACAATAGTTACTCTCTGTCTATTAAGATAGAATAGCATAATTCGTATTTATGGGGAATTGAATGATACATAGTATGACGGGCTATGCCCGCAAGGAACAGGAGTTTGACTGGGCAAAAATCGTTGTCGAAGTCCGCTCGGTAAACCATCGCTTCCTAGACCTAAGTTTTAAGATGTCGGATGAAATGCGCATCTTCGAACTGGATTTAAAAGAGTTGATTGGACAATTCTTAAAGCGTGGTAAAGTGGAAATTGCCATCAAAGCTTCTGTTGATGCGGTTAATTCGGACAAGATCTCCTATGATGAAGAATTTGTAAAAAAACTTTCCAAGACCTTGCATGAAATTGATCGTCAACTCTACAACGCCGCCCCGGTTAAATCACTGGATGTATTGGGCTGGCCCGGAGTTCTCGTGACCGAAGCCGATGTTCAAGACTCTGCTAAAAGCGATTTACTTGCTTTACTCTCTGCTGCTCTGGAAGAGCTACAGGAGGTGCGGGCGCGCGAAGGTGATGCTTTGAAACAGTTGATCGAGACTCGCTTGGATGATATTAAGACGATAATTTCTAGAGTCTCCGAGCACATCCCGGAAATTCTGGAAGGGCAGCGTAATAAAATTTTACAAAAATTCGAAGATGCCAAGATCAGGCTCGATCCTGAGCGACTGGAACAGGAAATGGTTTTAATTGCTCAAAAAATGGATGTGGAAGAGGAATTGGGTCGCATATTGACCCATGTGATTGAAGTTCGTCATGTGCTGGAATCCGCTGAACAGGAACAGACCGCCAAAGGACGACGACTGGACTTTTTAATGCAGGAATTAAATCGCGAAGCTAATACCTTAGGGTCTAAATCCGTTTCAACCATAACTACCAGTGCTTCAGTCGACCTTAAGGTGTTGATCGAGCAGATGCGTGAACAGATACAGAATATTGAATAAGCAATGAAAAAATCACCCGGAAACTTATATATTATCAGTGCGCCTTCCGGTGCCGGCAAAACCTCGTTAGTAAAGGAATTACTCGAACAGGTGGATGAATTGAGCTTGTCCGTTTCTCATACCACTCGCCCGCAGCGCCCGGGGGAGGAAGATGGGATTCATTACCATTTTGTCGATGAATCGGTATTTGAAGAGATTATTGCCCGAGATGGTTTTATCGAACATGCGTATGTGTTTGGTAATCACTATGGCACTTCAGAGAATCATTTGCAGGAAGATCTGGATAGCGGCAAGGATGTTATCTTGGAAATCGATTGGCAGGGACAGGAACAGGTTAAGAAAAAATTTCCCGATTGTATTGGGATTTTTATTTTTCCCCCGTCACGGGCAGAATTATTAAAGCGCTTGCAAAATCGTGGTCAGGATTCAGATGAAGTAATTCAAGGCAGAATGGAACAAGCGATTAATGAAGTCTCACATTATCAGCAGTTTGATTACCTGGTGGTTAATGATGATTTTGATCAAGCTCTGGCAGAATTGAAAGCCGTATTTATGACTAACCGACTGAAAAGAGCACGTCAAGTCATTGAGCAAGAATCTCTAATTGATGATTTGCTTAATTAAATGAATTTATCCTCGAATGCTGGAATATATCCTGCTATTTTTGTATAATCGCCTGTTTCACTAATGTTTTTGTAAGGATAAATTATGGCCCGTGTTACTGTTGAAGACTGTCTGGATTACGTCGATAATCGTTTTGAATTGGTTCGTATTGCCACTAAACGTGCTAGACAGATCGCAAATGGCAGTGAGCCTTTGGTTGACGTCGACAATGATAAAGCTTCGGTTATCGCACTAAGAGAAATTGCGGAACAGAAGTTGGACCCAAAAACATTTGATGGGGTTCATGCACTAAATCATGTGGGTGAATCATTAACCAGTGAAGAAGAAATTAGTCAAGAAATATCAGCTGAGTAAAAATATTCGCTGGTCACTTTGTTGTAAGTAAATAGGAGTAACCAGTTGTTTTTAATCAGTGACCTCTGCGTCATTCTGGAAAGCTACCTCGAAAAGAACGAGGTTGAAGCTATCTACCAGGCCTATCTATTTGGCGCAGAAGCCCACGAGGGACAAACCCGTAAAAGTGGCGAACCGTTTATCTACCATCCCATTGCAGTGGCAAGAATCCTGGCCGAAATGCGCATGGATTGCAAAACCATTGTTGCAGCAATATTACATGATGTAATCGAAGATACTGAAACGGGTAAAGAAACCATTGCCGAAGCTTTTGGCAATGAAGTTGCCGATATCGTCGATGGCCTGACTAAATTAGAGCATCTGAATTTTAACACCAAGGCTGAAGCTAAAGCGGAGAGTTTCCGTAAACTGGTATTGGCCATGGTGCAGGACATCCGCGTCATTTTGATCAAACTGGCTGATCGTCTGCATAACATGCGCACCTTGGGTGTAATGACGGCCAAAAAATCTCGCCGTATCGCCAGTGAAACCCTTGAAATATATGCTCCAATTGCCAATCGTCTGGGGATGAATAATATTCGTCATGAATTAGAGGATCTCGGATTTCAGGCCTATAATCCCATGCGCTATCGGATCTTAAAAGAGAGTGTCGAAAAGGTTAGGGGGAATCGCAAGGAAATCGTCAATAAGATCCAACAGGCTATACAGAATCGTCTCGATGAAGAAAAGATCATTAGCAAGGTATTGGGACGGGAAAAACATATCTATAGTGTCTATAAAAAGATGCGTAAAAAACACTTACCGTTTTCTGAAGTGTTTGATGTCTACGCATTTCGCATTATTGTGGAATCGGTCGATCAATGTTATCGGGTTTTGGGAGTGGTGCATAATCTCTATAAGCCGGTACCGGGCCGATTTAAGGATTATGTAGCATTACCGAAAAATAACGGTTACCAATCGCTGCATTCAGTTGTTTATAGTCCTTATGGCGTGCCTATTGAGATCCAGATTCGAACCGATGAGATGCACAAAGTAGCGGAGCAGGGCATTGCCGCACATTGGGCCTATAAAACCAACGAAAATGATGGTGAGGTTTTAAGTCAGACCCGGGCACGGGAATGGCTTAAAAATCTGCTCGATATTCAGAAAAATGCCGGGGATTCTATCGAATTTCTGGAAAATGTCAAAATCGACTTGTTCCCCGATGAAGTATACGTCTTTACCCCAAAAGGGAAAATCATGCAGCTACCACGTAATTCCACTGCAGTGGACTTTGCTTATGCTGTACATACTGATGTCGGTAACACCTGTGTCGGCGTAAAAATTGATAGCCAATTGATGCCGCTTAATACGGTATTGTGCAATGGCCAAACGGTTGAAGTCATGACAGCCAAAGGGGCTCGTCCGAATCCCTCTTGGCTAAATTTTGTTTTTACCGTTAAGGCTAGAAGCGGTATACGCAATACCTTGAAGAATTTAAAAAAAGAAGAAGCCATTATTCTTGGCCGGAGGTTGTTGGTAAAATGTTTGAACAAAGCCGGTAGCTCTCTGGAAAAAATACCGCAACAGCGTATCGATGATATATTGGCGGAGTATAAACTCGACAGTATTGATGAGTTGTTATATAAGATCGGCTTGGGGAATCGAATTCCGCAATTGGTGGCCAGACGTTTATTACCCAAAGAAGTAGTTGATTCTGCCATTGCATGTCGGACAGATAATGCAGGGCGTCCCTTAGCCATCAAAGGAACAGAAGGAACTGTGGTCAGCTATGCGCGCTGTTGTCATCCCTTACCTGGTGACGATATTCTCGCCTATATGAGCTCCGGGCGTGGTATTGTGATCCATACCAAAGATTGTCCTAATAGCGGAGAATACTTAAAACGCCCTGAAAAATGGGTTGATATCGAATGGAGTAACGAGGTCAGTGGTGACTTTAGTGTTGGCCTTCGTATTTTAGCCGAACATAAACGAGGAGTTTTGGCGACCGTAGCTTCAATTATTTCCGAGCAGGAGGCCAATATAGAACATGTGGAAACCATGGAGCGGGAAAGCAACTATACCTTTCTGGATTTTTTGCTTTCGGTGCGAGATCGTAAACATTTGGCCGACATTATTCGCCAATTGCGCCTTTCGGAAATGGTGGTTAAAATTCAACGTACTTAAAGCTTTAACCGCTGCTAAGCATATTTGGCTACGGCAGTTTGGAATCCTAATATGCCCCTGGGGCTAAATTTTGTTTAACCGGATAAAACAGAATGAGCCAACTTCAACTATGTCAAAAGAAAGTTGATGTCCTAAAAGGAATTGGTCCTAAGGTGGCGGAAAAATTTGCTCAATTGGGATTGTACACCCTTCAAGACCTGCTGTTTCATCTCCCTTATCGATATCAAGACCGATCTCACCTAGTTCCTATTGCCTTATTACGTCCTGAAGAGGAATGCCTTACTCAGGGACAGATTATGTCTACTCGGGTGGTGTTTGGTAAAAAACGTTCCTTACTCTGTGATGTGAGCGATTCCAGCGGAGTGATTTTAACCTTACGTTTTTTTCATTTTAATCAGCAACAAAAAAACAATCTGGCTCCAGGTTGCAGTATTCGCTGTTTTGGTGAGGTAAAAATGGGTAAACAAGGGCCGCAGATGATCCATCCCGAATATCGCCTGGTCAAGGACCAGATGCAAGCAGTCGATGAAAGCTATCGGCCTATTTATCATTTGACCGATGGTTTATCGCAACAATCCGTTCACCGAGCTATTCAACAAACACTAAAATTTCTCTCCCCGGCAGCTCTAGAAGATTATCTCCCAGTGGAATTACTGAGCGAGAATGATTATCCTGATATTGTCCAATCCTTGCGTTTTATCCATAGCCCTCCTCCTGACACGGCTTGGGAATTATTAAATACTGGGAATAATATCTACCGCCAACGGCTGGCATTTGAAGAACTGTTGGCTCATCAGTTGAGCGTTAGGCAAAAGGCGGGAAAACTGAATAGCCTGACTGCTCCAGTGTTTAGTAAACTTTCGGCATTACGAGAGCAATTTTTAAATAATCTACCCTTCTCTTTGACCGCTGCTCAAGAGCGGGTTGTCAACGAAATTAGTACCGACTTAAATAAGTCGCTTCCCATGCATCGCTTATTACAAGGTGATGTGGGGGCGGGTAAAACGGTAGTGGCTGCATTAGCCATCTTGCAGGCCGTAGGGTCGGGATTTCAAGCTGCGATTATGGCGCCCACGGAATTGTTAGCTGAACAACATCTAAAAAATTTTAAACAGTGGCTGCAACCATTAAATATCCATACGGTTTGGTTAAGTGCTAAAGTTAAATCCAAGGCTAGAGAATTAGCACTGCAGGAGATCGCCGATGGTCAAGGACAGGTGATAATTGGAACCCATGCTCTATTTCAGGAACAGGTACAGTTTGATAATCTCGGATTAGTGATCATTGATGAACAACATCGCTTTGGTGTTCATCAACGTCAGGCGTTGCGCCAAAAAGGTACCATTGGTGACCGACTGCCGCATCAATTGATTATGACTGCAACCCCGATACCCAGAACGCTGGCCATGACAGCATATGCCGATCTTGCCTGTTCGGTTATCGATCAATTACCCCCAGGTCGTAAACCGGTAGATACGGTATTAATATCCCAATCACGACGTGATGAGGTAATTGAGCGAATATATCAGGCTTGTCGAAATGGAAGGCAATCCTATTGGGTCTGCACCTTGATCGAAGAATCGGAAAGTTTGCAATGTCAGGCTGCTGAAAATACCTATGAACAGTTATCCCAGGCCTTACCGGAAATTGAAATTGGATTGGTACATGGTCGTATGAAAGGAGACGAGAAAGTCTCCGTCATGGAACGCTTTAAAAATAATCAAATTCAGCTTCTGGTCGCGACAACGGTGATAGAAGTAGGGGTTGACGTACCCAATGCCAGTTTAATGATTATTGAAAATGCCGAACGATTAGGCTTATCTCAACTGCATCAATTACGGGGACGTGTTGGACGCGGCGATAAAAAAAGTGCCTGTGTGTTATTATATGGAACTCCTCTGAGCCGTAATGGTAAAGAGCGTTTACAGACTTTGCGAGCGACTGAAGACGGTTTTAAGATTGCCGAAAAAGATCTCCAACTTCGTGGCCCGGGTGAATTATTGGGGACTCGTCAAACTGGTTTGGCTCAGATGCGCATTGCCAATTTAATTACCGATCAGGCCTTAATCCCTCAAGCCAGCGATATCGCGGTACAATTAATGGAAAAGTATCCGGAACAGGTGTCCAAGATTATCCAACGTTGGGTTGGTGATGGTTTAGATTATAAAAACGTCTAATTGAATCACATAGTTTAAGCATTTTTGTTTGAACGCCTTTAGAATTAAGTAGATTCTATTTCAGTTATTTAGGATAATATGCGGGCTAAATTTCAAACAAAGATATGGGAACATGCCATTAGATATTCCTGAAGGTATAGAAGAAAAAGAAGTCACCGAATGCCAAGGGGTGGAAGAGGCGATAAAGCGCTTTGAAAATATTATGTTGTCACGGATATATGTGCAACAGCGCTTGGGTGATCGATTAAAAAATAGTATTCGTACCGGTATGGTCATTTTATTCTTATTGGCTATTTCCATTTTTATATTATTGTTAACACTATCCATTCAGGTTAGCCGTGTGGCCGACGTGGTAGCCCATATGAATGAAAACTTTGTCGATATTTCTGCTAATATGAAGACCATCAATACATATATGTCGGAAATGGAGAATCAAGTGACCTATCTGCCTAAAATCAAAGAAAAAACTGCAGTTATGGATCAACAGATGCTATTGATGAATAGAAATTTTGCTGCGATTAGAAATGAAGTAAAAAAAATGTCCGGATATATTGCACTGGTAAAGGGTGATATGAGAGAGGTTTCTCAGTCAGTGCGGCATATGGATGGTCAGGTCGGCTTAATGAATCGGGATACTTACCGCATGAGTCGACCTGCTAATAGTATGAATAAATTTTTCCCATTTTAAATATCGCTTAATAGCACAATCTATGGCAAATAATTCTGACAATCAAAAAAAACATAAGCCTGTAGATGAATTCGATAATCTCAAAAATACCGAGTTGGGGTTATTGGTATCGTCATGCTTATTCAGGTTGGAACACATTTCCGATCATCATGTTAAAGAGCGGCGTCGCCATTTTAGGGTGACCAATATGATTGTCGCCATTATTTCCTCTTTGATATTAATTATCGCTGTATTTAACCTCTATTATATTTATGACTTTTATAAAGAGACTATGCATATTATCCAGAATATCCACGATCTGGATGATACCGTAAAAATTATATCGGTCAGCATGGATCAGGTCACGACATCCATGGGTAATATGAAAGATGATATGAATCATCTGCAAGGTGTCTATGGTGACGTTTCATCTATGTCAGGAACCATGCCGACTATGCAGGAAAATATGAGTGCATTGACATCCGACATGGTGCATCTAAATCAGAGTATGCATCATATTTCGAGCGATATGCAGGTCATCGATTTTCACCTTAAAAGTATGTCTGGAAATGTTACCCAGATGGAACATAATATTTACGATATGGCGCGACCCATGGGTAAATTTAATGATGTATTACCCTAAAGATTAGTTATTCATGTCACAATTTAGTCATTATATGCAATTACCCCATTGGGGACCCTTTCATCAATATTTCTCACCATTGCCACCAATTGTAAAAAGTTGGTTGTTGGATAGCTCATCTTTAACTAAAAGAATCGTTAAACATTGTAAAAAAGAGGCTTGCGGACCTTTTAAAGTTAAAGTTGTATTGCAAAAAAGTGACCGCCCTTTGGTTGATGAATCAAAACGTCTTGGGATTCAAGAGCGCGAGCAGGCGTTGATTCGAGAAGTGGTCTTATATTGTGGTGATACCCCTCTAGTATTTGCCCGTAGCGTAATTCCTTTTAAAACCCTGACTGGCAAGCAGCGTATTTTGGGTAATTTAGGAAACCGTTCCCTTGGAGCCTATCTATTTGCTCAACCGGACCTGCAGCGCGATCCAATTGAGATTGCCCAATTACGTTCCAATCGCGATCGTTTTTCGAGTATCATTATGAAAAAGGTTACCGGACGTAGTGATTATAACAATGTGCCATTGTGGGCTCGTCGTTCTGTATTTTCCTTAAACAAAAAATCACTTATGGTTTACGAAGTGTTTTTACCTGAACTTTTGGGTGAATCAAATTATCGTTAAGCAATGCTGACTCGCGAACAGTTTAAACAATATTATCTTTTAATGCGCATGGATAAGCCCATTGGTACATGGCTACTAATGTGGCCGACTTTATGGGCGATCTGGATTGCCTCTCAAGGTAAACCCGATCTATTGGTACTTGTGGTCTTTTGTTTGGGAGTATTTTTAATGCGCTCGGCAGGATGTGTGATAAATGATTTTGCTGATCGACATGTTGATCAGCACGTAGAACGGACCAAATATCGCCCTTTAACCAGTGGTAAAGTGACTTCTCTGGAAGCTTTAAGTCTGTTTGCTATTTTGAGTATTAGTGCCTTTGCTTTAGTCTTGCTTATGAATTGGCTAACTATTCAATTATCCTTTGTTGCCTTGTTATTAGCCTCTGTATATCCGTTTATGAAACGTTATACCCATTTTCCTCAAGTGGTATTAGGAATGGCATTTAGCTGGGCAATTCCCATGGCATTCGCCGCACAAAACAATGAAGTTACGCCGGTCGCCTGGCAGTTATACTTTTTCACCATTCTCTGGATTGTTGCTTATGACACCATGTATGCCATGGTAGATCGTGATGATGATTTAAGAATCGGGGTCAAATCAACGGCTGTGATTTTTGCTCAGGCCGATAAGAAAATTATTGCTGTATTGCAGTTGACTACGTTGCTTGGTCTAGCATGGATAGGATGGCAATTGCAGTTAGGATGGTTCTTTTATGTAGGTTTGCTCGTGGCAAGTGGGTTTAGTTTGTATCAACAGTGGTTAATCAAGGATCGAGAAAAATCCTTGTGCTTTAAAGCATTTTTAAATAATAACTGGTTTGGAATGGTCGTTTTTATTGGCTTGTTCCTGGATTTAAGTTTCTAGTTTAAGTTAATTACGCCAAGAATCCTGGGTCATTGCCCAAACAATTAGGGTTAACGCCAAAGCTCCCATAATAATAAAAGAATGATCAGCTAAATTATTGAAAAAACTATTTTGTAAGCTGCTGTATGACTCAAGTGCGTATGGTGAAATGTCTTTAATCAGACGCAAAACTCCGGCGCTAATCTCCAAAGTGGCAATAATGGCCAAAGCAGCCAGAACTCGTGTAAAGATCTTATTGTTTTTTTTGTAATAATAATATCTGATAAATTTTTTCATTTTTTCCTCCCTATTTTATAGGTAACATTATTACTTATATGTAGTAAATGATTTATCATATGTAAAGCTGGTTGTATTTAAAATAATGGGTGGTAATTTAAGTGGTTGAAAGTGAACAACAAAAACAACATATTCAAGCAACATTTGATCTGGTTGCAGAACACTATGAAAGCAATCGTTTTTTTGAACTATCTGCAAAGCAATTAGTTAAAATATTGCAACCTATTGTAAAACCAAATAAAAAACTATTGGATATCACTACTGGAACTGGACTGGTGGCTTTGACTGCGGCTCAAGCTTATCCGCAACTCAGTATCGAAGCCGTTGATATTTCGGCACAAATGTTGGCACAAGCCAAACTAAAAGCAGTACAAAATGGAATTAGTAATGTCAATTTTAGACAAGCGGATATTGAACAATTAGATTATAAAAAAAACTCTTTTGATGTGATCAGTTGCGGATATGGGTTGTTTTTCCTGCCTAACTTGGTGGATTCTTTTAAAACATTGTTCTCGTTGTTAAAAGAGGGTGGAATTTTAATCTTTTCTACCTTCACACAAGAGGCTTTTGCACCGTATAATCAGCTATTTTTAGAGCGTTTAAAGGATTTTGACGTTAAACCTCCGGAACTTTCCTGGAAGTTGTTGCAATCGCATGAAGATATAAAAAATCTTTGTCGGGAAAGCCAAATTAACCATGTAAAAATTATAAGCTATCCTATCGCTTATCCAATTCAGGTGAGTGATTGGTGGAATTTGTTGAATTCTGCAGGTTATAGGGGATTATTGAATCAGATTCCACAATCAAAGCAAGAGGAATTTAAACGTATTCATCTACAAGAAGTCGCGGAATTGGCAGTGGAAGGTGAATTACTTCTGAATGCCGATACCTTATATGGCATGGTGACTAGAGACTGCTAGGAAATGATTAGGAGTGTTGTTTAAATCTTAAGTGATTCTTTAGCTTTAATACTATCGCTATGATAACTATTACATTTCATTAAGTAGCCTTGGGTACTTTTGGGCATTGCGACCCGCGCTCTTGATATGTGGGTCAATAAGGTTTTACCTTCTTCGATTAGACGTAATCCGGCATCACTTTGACAAAGTAGGGCTTCACTAGGAGGGGCAGTGAAGTTGGGTTTTATAGCACTTAATGATTCGGCTGCTGCGACAAAAGTGGACCAGACATCAAAAATTACCGGATCACTGCGCAAGGTTTCACATTTTACTTTAGCGGCTTCGCCAAATTTTATGACCAACCAATTAATATCGGGAAAGAGATCATCGACATTCAGGGCGTAGATCATTGCTTCACTGATTTTATCTATGTCACGCATGGCTTGGGACATTTTGATATAACGGCTGACATAGAAATCTTCAACCGGAATTGAGAAGGCTTTAAACGGTTCTCCCCAAAGCTCGTCGATACACTCATCACCATTAATATGTTTGACGGAACGTCCAAATTCTAAAGCTTCCATTAGGCAATTGCCGCATTCTCGCATTAACGAGTTATTCGAATCGATGGTTACGCCAAACTCTTGCAATTCCACCAATTTACGGAAAATATCCGCAGCACGATTGAACAATGAACCCGCTAACATGGCTCCTTTAACGCGCTTTTTGGCAGGATCAGCTTCGCTCTCGTAGGCTTCCCTTGCCTGATTCAAACGGTACCCTGGAATATTGATGCCGTGCTCGACGTGATTAAATAAGCGGTGGGTTAAGGCATCAATTAATAGCTTTTTAGCCGCTAATGAATCTTTAGGCGGCTCATAATATTTAATCCAGTAGCCATCATAATAGACACAGGGTTTACCTGAAATTTCCCGCCTAGCACCATTTTGGATTTCATTAGGCATAAAATAATAACCTTAAATAGGAAAATAGTTCGAATTTAAACTAACTGGCATAAGATATTCCTTTCTTAGACAACTGTAAAGATCGAAATATCATTAAATCATATTTTTTATCGGGTTTAAATTTAACATTGAAAACCCTAATAATAGATATGTTCATTATCACCGACATATTGACATGCAAAAAAGTAATTGCTTTGATATACGAGCACGAGTAGTGACAACTAATCCTCAAAGGCAGGCAAATATATGAACCCAGTCATCAAATTATTAAAATCCCATCGTTCTATTCGAAAGTTTAGCGATAAAACTATCGATAAAGAGTTATTACAAGAGTTAATAGTAGCAGGGCAGAGTGCTGCTACATCAAGTTTTTTACAAGGAGTAACGGTAATTCGGGTTAGTAATTCTGATGTTCGTGCTCAAATAGCAGAGTTGGCGGGAAATCAGACTTATGTACAAAAAGCCGCAGAATTTTTAGTTTTTTGTGCCGATCTCAAGCGGTCCAGTGACTGTTGCCGACAATATGGCAAAGAAGCTGAAAAAGGTTATACGGAGCAATTTATTATAGCTACGGTAGATACTGCATTGTTTGCTCAGAATGTTGCAACCGCCGCTGAATCGGTTGGCCTAGGAATCTGTTTTATCGGCGGCATACGAAATGATCCGGCTAAAGTGAGTGAGTTATTAAAATTACCCAAGGGGGTCTATCCGGTATTTGGCTTTTGTTTAGGTTATCCGGCGCAAGATCCGGAACTAAAGCCGCGCTTACCACTATCTGTGATTTTTAAGGAAGAAGCCTATACTGATGATAAGGATGGTCAGGCCATTGCTGAATATGATCAGCAAGTCACAGAGTATTACCGGACGCGCACCGGAGGAAGAAAAGAGATGACCTGGACTGAACAAATGTCAGATTTTTTGGCCAAACAGTCCCGCCCTCATATGAAGGAATTTTTAAAACAACAAGGTTTTGAAATGAAATAGCGCGAGGATTTAATATGTCAAACTCATCATACCAAGTGGTTTCCTGTCAAATGCATAGTGAATTAGAGCTGGTCATTATGCATGGCCAATGTATTGAGGTTTATCTCCCGCAAGAACGATTGATTATTAAACCATATGATATGGTGACACGGAAAGATTCCGGTGAGTTTTTATTGGCGCGCGACGAAAATGACAATAATGTTGAGATTCGTTTAGATAAAATAAAGCGATATAGAATTATATAGAAACGCGTTTAACAATTTCAGCTGTAAATTGAGTCTATTTTTAAATTTATTTGATGCCTAACATTCTTTCTTAATCTCTATCTGTGGCCGTATCAATATCATAGATTGTTCAGCGGTAATTTTATTCGGAATTATTTCCTGTACTGTTTTTGTATTTCATATTGGGCAATATTCGCCCATATTGATTCCAGTGCGTGCAGGTCTTATTGTAAATTTGATAATTTTGTTTTTCTTTGATTAAAGGGTAACCGTCAATTCTTAACACGTAAGCGGATTACCCCTCTTTTTTAATAGGGGAATTTTTTCAGAAAGGTTCCAGGGCATAAGTTGCTCAAGTGCATCAGACTCATAATGTCTCCCCAGCAACGGAATCTCGGTCAGAAGGTGTTTTAAGAAGGCATAAGGCTCCAGATTGTTGGCTTTAGCGGTTTGCACCAGTGAATATAATGAAGCACTGGCATTGGCCCCTCGGGCAGTCTGGTTCATCAGCCAATTTCTGCCAATCACACAGGGTCTGATATTTCTTTCAGCCGCATTATTACCAATTTGTAAATTGCCGTCATTAAGATAACTGATTAACTTACATTTTTAATTTTGTAGATAGGTGTGCCAATAGTTAAGACAAATTTTTCTTTTATAGTTTTTTGCCATTAAATAATAATCCCAGCCTCTACTTTATTCTGATTCGATTCCAGCCTGAGGTGAACAATAATGCTTTGGATGATAAATGAAATCGTAATTTTATATTTCTAAAAAGTTGGCTTGACAATTTAGACGATTGTCTTAATAATAATTAAGATGAACGTCTAAATTATTGGAGGGTGATATGCAAAAGGTATTGATAAGTGGAGCCAATGGTTTTGTTGGCAGCCATGTTTTATCTGCATTGATGGACGACAAAGAGGTTGAAGTCGTCGCAGCTTGTAGGAATGCCGATAAGATTCCATTTAAGTTTAACGGGGAAATAAGGGAGGGTGATTTAAGAGATAAAAACTATACTAAAAAAATATTGGCAGATATTGATGTGATTTGTCATGCAGCATCATGGACATCTTTGTGGGGGCATAAAAAACAATCAAAAAAGCTTTTCCTTGAACCGTCTTTGAATTTAATTGATACCGCTAAAGAAGCTGGTGTGAAGAAATTTATTAATGTTAGTAGTACCTCAGCAGCATCACCTAATCGGTCAAGAGAAGCACTGAGTCATGGGATATATCGGAGTTTTTGGCCGCATTTGAATAATGTTATTTTAATTGAAGATAATTTACGCCAACAGGCAAGTGCTGATTTTAAAGTGGTCAACTTACGTTTAGGATTATTTGCTGGGAAAAACTATGCTTTAGGGCTAATACCGATTTTATTACCCCGATTAAAAACGCACCTGGTTCCTTGGGTATCGCAAGGTAAAACCAGTATGCCTATTATTGATGGTGAGGATATTGCTCAAGCATTCTGTTTGTCTGTTAAAGCAGATGAGTTACCAAATTTTGAAGCTTTTAATATCGTTGGACCGAAAGTACCGAGTGTTAGAGAGGTCGTCGGTTATATTCACAAACAGTTTTCTTATCCGCTTCCACATTTTAATGTGCCGTTTTTTATTGCTTATAAATTTGCCTGGTTAATGGAAATGTTACATCACGTGCTACCGGGAGATCCTTTGGTCACTCGCTCGATTGTCCATCTTATGGAGGAAGTTTCGGTTAATAATGATAAAGCCACTAAAAAGTTGGGATATCGGCCTGAGATCCCTTGGCAACAGGCTCTGGATAAACAGATAAAAGAACTAGAGCAAAATCAGGACTTTTCCATGCGTATGCATAAGGCTTGGAAAAAGTCAGAATTGGTCTAATTGTGGGATTGAAAAATTTGAGTTGAAAATTGTTTGACCTGGAAAAGCGACTGGCTAGGCGTCGGTTTCTAGGATAATATACGCCTCATAGCTAAATAATTTCGGCCAGATTAAGTCATGAGTGTGGTACCCAAAATTAGTCGAGAACGCATTGTTGAGATAGCCAGCGAGCTATTTTATCACAATGGATATAATCAAACTTCTTTTAGTCAGTTAGCTGAAGCCTGTCACATTCCAAAGGGCAATTTTTATTATCATTTTAAAACCAAACAAGATATTTTAGATGCTGTTATCGATAAAAGAACCAATGATATTGTCAGCGTATTGCAAAGTTGGGATGATGAAAGTAGTGATCCTCATGCCCGTTTGTTATGTTTTGTCAGAATGCTAAAACGTAGTCAAGATGAATTACTTCGATTCGGATGTCCGATGGGGACTATTAATCTGGAATTGGGGAAATCTCAGCCGCAGCTACAAACTCAATCGGCAAAAATGTTTGAGTTGTTTATTAACTGGTTGGTCCTGCAATTTAACCTACTGGGTTACGAAGAGGAAAAATCCCGTTTTAAAGCCTATTATTTAATGAACCAGGCTCAGGGATGCGCAACTTTGTTATATAGCTTAAAAGATAAAAGTATGTTTGATAAGCAACTAGCTTATTTGGAAGATTGGCTTAACACGATTAAAAAATCATAAATGTCCTTATGTTTAGTTTTTTAAAACGTTTTACTAAAAAACACTCCAATAAGAAGACTCTAAAAGGTGATGAAGAGATCAATGAATGTATCGATCAACTCTGTGAGCATTTCACCTTGATTAGTGCACGTTTTCACGGTGATCCGGAATCCTACACTACCTCTATTATTGATCGTGATTTTGATGGAAAAACCTTGACCATCGATGAGTTTATTCCCAAAGGTGGAAATAAGCGCTTACGGGAAAAAGAATACGTTAACCTGGTAACAAGACTGGATGGAACCCGATTTTCCTTTGAATGTAAATTGATTTCCGCTACTCAAGAAGATGATTTACCCTGCTTTATAGTCACCTATCCGCAACAGATTCAATCTATTCAGCGTCGTCATAGCTATAGGGTTTCACTAAGCAAAGCACAATCCTATCCGGTAAATATTCATCTTTTGGATGGTACGGTAATTCGGGCGATATTAAATGATATTTCGGTTAGCGGGCTTTCTTTTCGAAGTGATTCCAATCGCCGCTCTGGTCTTAGTATCGATGATGCGATTAGTATTTCTGGTTTGGACCTTTATGGCCATGGATTGAATTGCAATGCCTCGGTAAGACGCTTTATTCGTTTGCAGAGTGGCTTTTTAATTGCGGTTCAGTTTGAGGATTTGGAGCGTTCTCAAGAAGTTGTCATTGAACAGTTTGTTGCCAAAATGCAACGTGAAAAACAAGGCGAATAGAGGAGCTAATTAATGAAAATATCTGTACCTATCGTCTTTATTGTTTTTATGTTTTTACTCGTTCCAGTCAGCTATAGTGATAGTTGGGATATGCAACAGATTCAAAAAAGCCATCGTTTGCTTAGTGAGTTAGGAAAGCATGTTACTGGCCAGCACGATTTAGTGATGCTGTCCAATAACAAAAAGGGGAAAATATGGCTAATCGATAACAATAATTTAACGGTTCTCGATTCGATTCAGCTTTCCAAACCGCACATAATCAGAATACTATTGTCTTCAGACAAACATAATATCTTTTTTTTACAGGCTAATGGCAAAGTTGAAATATATAATCGACACTTAAAATCAGTTGTTTCCGAGATTAAGGTTGGACGACAAAGCAGTAGTATGGCGATTTCCCATGATGGTCGATATCTGGCAATTGGCAATCTACAACCACATAGTGTCGTTATATTGGATGCGACAAATTTAACACCTTTGAAATATCTATCTGTCCATGATGGCTTCGGTATGGAATCCGGCGTGGCACAGATTTATCCTAATCCGATACGAGAAACTTTTGCCATAGGCCTAAATGATATTCCGCAACTTTGGGAAATCAGCTATGCCGATAATCCTTATCCAGGATTTTCCGGCTGGGAACATGGTTATCATAACGAAAGTGGTGATTTGGTAAAAGCACAACCATTCCCGGTCAGACGCTTAATTGCCAGAGAAATCATTAAGGATTTTCGATTCGGTCCGGAATTTCTAAGCTTAATTGGTAACAATGGAGAAGGCTTAGCACATATTGTTGATGTTGATATACGTCGTACCTTATTTAAGATAGAAGGAATAAAGGAGTTAAATATCCCAGAAGCAGCAATTTGGGATGAGCAAAGTCAACCGATCCTGGCTTCCTCTCAACAGAAACAAAACCTACTACAAATTATTGATACGGAAAATTGGCAGTTAATTAAAAGTATCAACTTACCGTCGATAGGGCAGTTTGTGAGAGCCCACCCGCAATCGCCTTATGCTTTTGTCAGTTTGCAAGATCAAAATAAAATAGCCGTTATTGATAAGGCCAAGTTAGAGTTTGTTCGTAGCCTGAACATGCAATCTGACGATTCGATTAAAGAGTTAAAGTTTGGTCGTCATGGAAAACACTTATATGTCCAATCTAATCACGCTATAGAGATTGTCGATAGTCAAACTTTAAAACGAGTAAAACGATTTCAATTAAGATAGAACGGGGGAACTTGCTGGTTTTTATCTCTAAGCTATAATTGTAATGAATAATATAATTGGACAATGACCCTTCCAAAACTAACAACCGATGGTGAAGAAAAATATGGATAATCCCAATATTGATGCCGACAAACGTCACTTTCAACGCATTCCTTTTATTGCAGATGTTGTTGTTGAATTGGAAGATAAAAAATGGAACTGCCAGTTAATTGATATTTCTCTGAAAGGATTTCTAATTGAACCCCCTGAAAATATTGCACCTGAAACAGATGTTCAATATTTTATTCGTTTGATTCTTAGTGAAAATGTGGTGATAAGCAGTCATGCCGAAATAGCACATACCGAAACGACCTATTGGGGATTTAAATGGTTGGATATTGATATTGACAGTTTTAGCAGCCTGCGAAGATTACTGGAACATAATATGACCGATCCAAGACAGATCTCTCGCGAACTGGCAGACCTAATGGACAGTCAATAAGCCCTTAAATCCGTACGACAGGATACAGTCTTTTATTACGTCATTCGAAGAACCTTAAATAAAACATAGCCGACATTGCTGTAATTTAATCTATACTTTAATCAAGAGAAGAAATATTTAATTGCTCTCACTCTTCTGATTAGATTTCAAAATGTACTAGCATTGATACAATTTTTATAAGGAGTATAAGCAATGACCTGTAAAAAATTAACCGGCTTTTTGGATGAGAATGCCGTTAAATACCTTACCATTCAACACTCTCGATCTTATACTGCGCAGGAAATTGCTGAATCAGCTCATATTTCCGGTAATGATTTTGCTAAAGTGGTAATTTTAAAGGCCGATGGTGAAATGATAATGGCGGTTTTACCGGCTTCTGATAAAGTCGATCTAAAACTATTTAGGAAAGTACTAGAAGTAAACGATCTGATTTTTGCCAATGAAAATGAATTTCAGGATCATTTTCCAGGTTGCGATTTGGGCGCTATGCCGCCATTTGGTAATCTGTTTGGGATTCGAGTTATTTCCTCTCAAACCCTATGCGATTCGGTTACTATTAGCTTTAATAGCGGTGATCACACTGAACTAATCCAAATGCATTATGATGATTATATTCGCTTGGTTGGACCTGAAGTAATGGATTTTACCCTTCATTTAAGAGCTGTGGCATAACAATATTTGGAAGTCAGAAAAGTAAGCAATACACTTTTCCGACTTCCGACTTCCGACTTCCGACTTCCGACTTCCGACTTCCGACTTCCGACTTCCGCTCCATACAAAAATATCCCTACGATTTACATCGTTGTAATCCAATAAATAACACCTATAGTTATTGTTAGAGGGATATTTAATGAACGGGACAATCAAATCACTAGCACAAAACGTTCAAAATAATTGCCATATAGCCGATGCGCTTTATGCCGGTAACTATACTTTATGTATTTACCTAATAAAGATGCGGGAGTTTTTTCGTTGGGAAAACGGTCAAGCGTTTAACTCGCGAATCGATAAGGACACTCTAGGCAATTGGTTAACACAACGCGAAGAGCTTTGGGATTCTTTAGAAGATACTCAGTTTCAACCTTTGATTATTGATCAGCGGGAATATCAGCCCATGGATAACCAGGGCATTAATAAAGCATTATTACCGCATGGTTTGGTGTATAGCTCCGGCTATGGCAATAAAGCCCAACCTCATTTCTTTTTGGCAGAATTGGAGAAAATCCATACCGAAGGGGGCTACACCATTTATATTAGTCATAAAGAATTGGCCCGAGATCTAACCGCTCCCCCTGCTATGGCTCAAGGTAGTGAAATATACATTCGCCGAGAATCTTTTCGGCGAATGTTATGGGAAAAATTTGAAGAATGGCTATGGAATAAGCCTGATAATGCCATGAAAAGGGCCATTCAGTACTATCCCTTTGGCAATGATATTAACTTGGCTCTCGACTTAATGACCGAAAAAGAGTTGAATATGGCTTTAAATCATGAAATTGGTGAGATTAAAGGCAGTCTTTTATTAGGTGAGCGATGGCTGGAAATACTAGCAGAATTGCCGCGTTCACGTGGTGAGATTGTACTTCGTTCGGTTAAAGATCATCTTGCCGATTGTCTTTACACCTTGCCGCAACTATTGGAGACTTTCTATCCGGAATCCTGGCATTTTTATATGGCGAATCTGTCCGGTATGCGCAAAGAGATTGCTCCGCAACTTCAATACGTTTATCAAAATTGGATAAAAAATGAAGATTTGCAACCATTACATGATTATGTCCGAATTGCCCAACAACATTGGCTTGGCCTGGCGGGTGATATTATGAAATTAAGGGATGAATTTGCCAATATTAAGGAATACTCTGAAGCGGTTCATCAATTGGTGGAAAAAAACTATTGTTAGGGTGAATGACGCCAGATTGATAAACAGAACTATTGCTATAATAAATAGTCCAACCCAGGGCCGCATTCGGGTACCTGATCGGCGGGCAGGTTTTGGAACCACACATGTCGTCCGGCAATGCCTAGACCGATAAGGGCGAATAATCCCAATATAACGGCATAAATCCACTTAATAAGAGTTTGCGTTGACTATCCATAAAATCGACAATCTATAAGGATTCTATAAGAAGATTAGCATAGATTGACTGAATTACTACGATATTACCAGGTTTTTTATTTACCAAATGCTGTTTGGCATTCCTTATGCAAGTGCTCAAGTATCCATTCAAAATAATGGGAGAAACGAAATGTCCAGAGCACATAAGGTAACCACCAGCAAGGTTTTAAACGATTATCTTCAACACAAGCATATCAATGTGTTGAAAATGTGGATAAACGACTTACGGACTATGCTCAGTCTGACAAAAAATCGACATGAGCGTATTAACATTTTAAAAGAAATTTACGAGTTTAAAGATGAACTAAATCGGGTAGCGCTGGGTTAAACTTTTTACTTTAAAACAAGCCTTCAATTTGCCCCTTTTCATTCACAAATATTTTTTCTGCAGCCGGAATTTTGGGTAGTCCCGGCATGGTCATGACCGAACCACAGATAACCACTAAAAACTCTGCTCCGGCTGATAGTTTTATGTCTCGAACCGGTAACATAAAATTATCCGGTGCACCAAGTAGGAGTGGATCGGTGGAGAAGCTATAGGGTGTCTTGGCAATGCAGACAGGGAATTCACCAAAACCATTATTTTGGAAAAAATCAAATTCCTCGCGAACCTTTTTATCGGCCATAATATCGTCGGCACCGTATATACGTCGTGCAATATGACGGACCTTATTCCATAAAGTCATTTTATTGTCATATAGCATACGGAACTGTCCCTGTTTAAAATCGATCATATGTACCAGATGTTTGGCCAGGTCTTCGGCACCTTGCCCGCCATGTTGCCAATGGGTGCAATCATAAGTTTGAACGCAAAAGCTGGCGCAATAGTCATGAATAATATCCAATTCAGCTTGGGTGTCGCTAGTAAATTTGTTAATCGCTACCACGATTGGGACACCGAACTGTCCTAAATTTCGAATGTGCCTTCCCAGATTATCGCAACCTTTTTGCAAGGCATCTAAATCTTCCAGTTGCAACATATTTTTATTGGCACCACCATGAAACTTTAATGCTCTAGTGGTGACGACTAAAACCGAGGCGGACGGTTTTAAATGGGCTTTACGGCATTTAATATCGAAAAATTTCTCGGCTCCTAGATCGGCACCAAAACCTGCTTCGGTAACCACATAGTCGGCCAGTTTCAAAGCCGTTTTTGTGGCAACGACAGAGCTGCAACCATGGGCGATATTGGCGAATGGTCCGCCGTGAATAAAGGCTGGATTGTTTTCCAAGGTTTGTACCAAATTGGGGAAAAAGGCATCCTTAAGTAAGGCGGTCATGGCTCCGGCGGCATTGATATCACCAGCTGTGATAACCTTGCAGTCGCGTGTATAGCCGATAATAATTCGACTCAGGCGTTGCTGTAAATCATGCAGATCGGTGGCCAGACAGAAAATGGCCATGACTTCCGAAGCAACACTAATATCAAAAGCGGATTCTCGGGGAATGCCATTATTAACTCCTCCCAGGCCGATTGTGATATCGCGCAAGGAGCGATCATTCATATCCAGAACTCGCTTCCAACGAATACGACGCGGGTCCAATTGCATCTCATTATCCCAATGAATGGCATTGTCGACCATGCTGGCCAGAAGATTATGTGCAGCGGTTATGGCGTGAAGGTCACCGGTAAAGTGAAGATTGATATCCTCCATCGGGATCACTTGGGAATAACCGCCTCCGGCTGCGCCTCCTTTCATACCAAAACAGGGGCCGAGACTGGGCTCTCGGATACAAATAGTGGCTTTTTTACCAATCCGATTCAAGGCGTCGCCTAGTCCCACTGTGGTCGTGGTTTTGCCTTCACCCAGTGGCGTAGGGGAAATTGCAGTCACTAAAATTAATTTCCCATCTTCTCCCTGTAATTTTTCTTTTAGGCTTTCCAGATGTACTTTGGCTTTGATATGGCCATAGTGTACTAATGATGATTCATCGATGCCGAGCTTTTTTCCAATTTCGCCAATTGTCAGCGCTTTGGCTCGACGAGCGATTTCGATATCGGATTTTGGATCTCCCATTAGGCGGCGCTCCTTGTATAAAAATATCCTTGGGTTTAAGTTTAGTTCTTTCAGAGAAATTTTTATAGCGCTATACTTAAACTTAAATGAATCAGTTACCCCGACTGCAAAAGTCTAAAGCACAAAACTCTTAATCTTCAGTACTTTTGTCATTCTCGTTACGGCTCAACTGATTAATTTAGGTTAAACCAAAGAAAGTGCCATCATTATGCCGAAACTTTTTTTTGCCCTCAGTCCAGACCCCACTGTACGAGAACGGATCATTCAGCATCGCAATCGTTTTTCGATTGCCGGGCGATTGAGCAAAGATAATAATATCCATCTTACGGTTTTATATTTAGGAAAACTGTCCGTTAACCAGCAACAGAAAATAATTGATTGTGCTAATCGTATCCAGGTTAACCGCTTTGAGCTACAGTTAAATCATATTGATTATTTTAAACATAATAAAATTACTTGGATGGGGGTAAAACATATTCCCCCGGAGCTAAGTAAATTGCACCATGAATTAAGTGAATGTGGAAAAAGTATTGAATTGGAACTGGAAAAGCGAGCATTTAAACCGCATTTGACTTTGGCACGAAAGGCCCTGCTGGAAAAAAAACATAGCTTTACCTGTATTAACTGGCCAGTCAATCAATTTGTCTTATATGAATCTAAACAGCAAGCGGATGGCGTGTTATATGAGTGTATTAAAACATTTAATTTTAAAGAGAAAATAGAGCATGCATGAAAGCAGTATGGAATATTCAGATGATTATATTCGAGAAATATTAACCGATATTAAAATCATAGCCCTGGTCGGTGCCAGTCGCAAAACGCATCGCGCCAGCTATCAAGTTATGGAATTCTTATTGCAGCAGGGATATGATGTGATTCCGGTAAATCCTGCTATGCAGGGTGAAGAATTACTAGGGCAAACGGTGTATGGGAGTCTTGTGGATATTCCTTGGCGCTTCGATATGGTCGATGTGTTTCGTAATTCGGAAGCGGCATTAATGGTCACCCGAGCCGCTTTGCCATTGCAGCCTAAGGTTATCTGGATGCAAAACGGTGTGATTAACCATGAAGCAGCCGAACTGGCGAAACAGGCCGGTGTCAAAATGGTGATGGATCGTTGCCCTAAAATAGAGATACCACGTTTAGGTCTGTGACTATTTTTGTTGCTGCTGCCAGAATTGCATAAGCTCTTTAGCTGGCAGTGGTTTGCTATATAGATAACCTTGAAAAATATCACAGTGGTGTTTTGTTAAGAGGTCCTTCTGACCATGAGTTTCCACTCCTTCCGCTACAACATTTAATCCCATACTATGTGCTAAGGCAATGGTGGCGGTTGCTATCGCAGCATCATTTTTATCGATTTCGATATCACGAATAAATTCGCGATCAATTTTCAAGGTTTGGATAGGCAAACGTTTTAAATAAGCTAAAGAAGAGTAGCCGGTACCAAAATCATCAATAGCCAGGGATATCCCTAAGTCGCGAAATTTTTCTAAAGTTTGAATGGCATTTTCAGGATTTTCCATGGCTACCGATTCGGTAATTTCCAATTCCAGACAACTTCCTTTCAGGTGGTATTTCTTTAAGCTGTCATTGACTTGTATAGGTAGTTGTACAGATTTTAGCTGATTGGCAGAGAGATTAACCGACATTTTGACCTGTTGAGTATACAATGCTTGCCACTCATTAATTTGTCGGCAAGCTTCGTCTATAACCCAAGCCCCTATTGGTTCTATCAGTCCAGACTCTTCAGCTACGGGAATAAATTCCATGGGAGAAATAAGCCCTCTTTGGGGATGCTGCCAACGGATTAATGCTTCCATGCCACACATCTGCTCATTCTCGGCGGTAATTTGCGGCTGGTAGTATAGTTGAAATTCTTTTTCATCCAGAGCAATACGAAGGTCGTGTTCGAGTTGAATGCGATTTTCGGCCCGGGTTGTCATGGCTGAAGAAAAGAATTGGAAGTTATTGCGACCATTCTCCTTGGCATGAAATAATGCGCTATCCGCTCCTTTCATTAATTGCTCGGGACTAGTCCCATCAAAGGGATATAGACTGATACCGATGCTGCTACTGGAATGGAGTTCATGACCGTCTATATTATAGGGTTGTGATAGTGTTTTAAGTACCGTTTCGGCAATGTGTATCGTGATTAAATCGGTGCCGATATCAGTTAAAACGATAATAAACTCATCGCCGCCGAGGCGGGCTACAATATCGCTTTTTCGTACCGATTGTCTCAATCGGCGCGCAATTTCAATAAGAAACTGATCACCAATAGTATGGCTAAGTGAGTCGTTGATGTTTTTGAAACGATCCATGTCGATAAACATAACTGCAATCTGTTCGCCTTTGCGTTGTGCAGAAAGCAAGGCTTGATCTAAGCGACTTTCGAGACTAAATCGGTTAAGTAAATTGGTTAAAGGATCAAAATGAGCCAGATAATTAAGTTGGGATTCAGTGGATTTTCTATCGCTAATATCCCTGGAAAGAACAATAAAGCTGATTTTATCTTGCTTGTCGTTATGTTTTTTGGCTACCGAAAGTTCAAACCAATGTTGCTTTTTATTAACTAAAAGGGAAATTTGATGGCCATGCGACTCACCTTGCTGGTCAGCGTGGTTAATTGCCTGCTGCAGAATTTCTGCCGCTTGGGATGGTAATACCTCATAAATGGTTTTACCTAGCAAGCGTTGCCGGGAGCGCATCAGGAGATCTTCTTGGTGACTCAGGACTTGTAAATATCGACCCTGTTGATCCAGTTCAAAAAGTAGATCCGGGATTGCACTTAGTGTAGCTGCCATATCATTGGCAAGTTCTTTGATGGGTTTACCGAAAAAAGAGCTAATGCGTTGGGTTACAAAGATTCCGATTAGCAATAAGACAACGACCAGGACAGAGATAGAAAGTAATCCTTGAAATAAGGCATCTTTACGATTTTGGTTAGACAAACCAACTTGAATAATACCTTTTACGGAATTGTTATAACCACTGCGATAAGCTAAAGAAACTTCCAATAAAGATTCGTTATCAACGTTTAAATAACGACGATGACTGCCTTCCTTGGTTAAGATTTCTTCAATATTTTGAATAACATCGACTGGTAATGAGGTTTCGTTTTGACTGGGCTCACTATGGGCTATAATTTTACCTTTTCGATCGGCAATTAATATATAGCTGATATTAGGGTGTTCCTGCTTAAGCTCCTGCAATAATAGCCGGGTATGATATTTACCGGAAAAGCTTACCTTTGCTACCGATTTGGCGGTCAGATTAGTAATAAGTTCAGAGAGGCGGTATTCCTCTTCATGCATTACATTCCAGACATAACTAACACCGGCTATTAACACGGTACTCATTAATAAGAAAATCAGAATGCCAAATGACAGCCCAATATAACGATCTGCTTTTTTCAGCTTATCATCTTGTCTGCTATTAGGAGAAATATCATCTGCCATTGTATTGAAAGAAATATTTTTTTCTTAGGTAAAGTATTGTTCCGATCTAATTAGCAATACAGCGATTGCGCCCTTCTTTTTTAGCTTGATAAAGTCTTTCATCTGCTAATGAAAGGAGTTTGTCACCATTATTCTTGCACTCTCCCAACTCGGCTATACCAACGCTAATACTGACTTTTATTAACTGATCATTTACTTGAATGGACTTTTCAGCGATAGCATGCCGAATTCGTTCTGCAGCCTGGGTAGCTGCGTGAAGGTCTGACTCCGGTAATAAAACGGCAAATTCCTCGCCTCCATAGCGGGAATAATGGTCACACTCACGTAAGGTGTCTATAGCGGTCTGGGTAATACTTTTTAATACTTCATCGCCGCTCATATGACCATAAGTATCATTTACCCGTTTAAAATAGTCGATGTCGATAATCAATAAACTCAGCGGGTGTTGATAACGCTTACTACGACCAATTTCGGCTGTTAATGCGTTCATAAAAGCACGTCGATTGAGAGTTCCGGTTAATGTGTCGGTAGTGGCTAAACGGGTCAACTCCTGGTTGGCGGCTTGAAGCTCCTGGGTACGCTTTTCCACCCGTTCTTCAAGATTTTCATACAAGCGGAGATTTTGAAAGCCGATGGTCATCTTGGAGGCAAATATTTCCAAAAGCTGTTTGTCCAGGTCACTTAGTGGAGCAGCAGAACGGACAATAGAGACAACATTTTCGTCGTTACCACCATCCATAAATAAAGCCGTGTAGTCATCTTCATAAATATGCTGTTTTAGCTTGATAGCTCTATCCACAAGATTGGTAATCCGATCATGACGGCTACACTTTTGATTGTTAGGTTCTTCAGGTAAGCATTCTGCGCAACCGGCGAATTCTCCGCTACAGGCTTTGGGCCGACGGTGATATATGCCGCTATGGTTTTCACCAAAGTGAAATAAAATGCCGTTCGGTTGGCAGCCCATAAATGCACTAATCTGAGTTAATAATCCGGATGCAAACTCATTTAATGAACGAAATTTTAGTAATGTATCGGAAACTTCGATCACCTGTTCCAAACCTTTGTGGCTTGTTTCCAAGGCAACAATATCGGCATAAGAACGCAATGAAGCGATAACGGCGGTAAAAAGTTTGGGGGCAGTGAGTTCAGTTTTGGTTTTGTAATCATTGATGTCGTAATCGATAATCACACTTTTCTCAGGTGCCTGGCCGGGCTGGCCAGTACGTAAAATAATTCGAGTCGCTTTATTATTTAAATGCTGACGAAGATATTTTACCAATTCCAGACCCGCATGCTCAGACTCCATAACTACATCCAGTAATATCAGGGCAATACCTTCTTCGTCTTGTAATATCTGTTTTGCTTCTTCACCAGAGTAGGCACTGAGCATTTTTAAGGGACGATCGCGAAATATTACCGAGGCCAAGGTCATCTTGGTTACTGAGTGAACTTCCGGTTCGTCATCTACAATTAGAATTTTCCAAGGCAAGCTCACCTGGCTTTGTTGTGACTTTGCTTTAAGTTTTTGGGGCTTTAAATTTAAGGGTTTCTTGTTCACTTGATACGAACCTTGTTATTGTTATATTTGTTTAGGTAAATTAATCGTAAATGTAGTGCCTTTATTTTCCTCACTACTTAAATTTAGTTCGCCACCCAGACTCTGGTAGATAAGGTTATGCAATATATGCAATCCTAATCCACTGCCACCGCTGCCACGTTTGGTGGTAAAAAACGGATCAAAGACTTTGGTCTGATGGTCGCTGGGAATTCCCTTGCCATTATCATGGTATATAATCTGGATGCGATTTTCATCTAAATTATTAATCGTTATTTGAATAATACCCTGTTGGCCTTCATCCCAGGCGTGAATGATGGAGTTAAAAATCAAATTACTTAGTAGTTGTGAAAACATGCCCGGATAACTATTCAGATAAATATCCTTAGGACAATCAATTTCTATCTGATGGGGAAGGTTTTTAAGCTTTGGTCTTAAACTTAAGATAATTTCATCGATATAGGTTTTCAATTCAAAATCACGCTTCTCCTCGCTGGTCTGATCAACAGCTACCTGTTTAAAGCTTTGAATCAGTTCTGCAGCGCGGTTGCAATTAAGAGTAATCAAGCGGCAGGCTTCCGAACCGACGGCAAAGTACTCTTCAAGTTCGTCTGCTCCTAGGTCTTCATTTTTATACAGATCTTGGACTTTTTTAGTTTCATCTTCAAGGTGGGTCGCGGCCGTTAAGGTTGTACCGATCGGTGTATTGATCTCATGAGCAATTCCTGCGACTAGGCCTCCCAGGGAGGCAAGCTTTTCCGAACGTACCAAGGAATCCTGAGCTTCTTGTAATTGTTTTAGGCTGACCTCTGCTCGATATTTAGCTTCTTTTAGTTCGGTTCGAGTACGTTCACGCTCACTAACATCACGTACACTGGCGGTTATCACTTTAGAGTCATCACAGCCACTGGAACTGAGAGCAATTTCACAAATAAGGATTTGCCCCGTTTTAGTCTGAATGGGTAATGGCCTGGACATTACTGGTTGGGTATATTCGTTATGCATAAATTTTGTTCTTAAATGAATATGAGCATTACGATATTTTTCAGGCATTAATTGCTCTATAGAAAGATTGGTAAATTCTTCTCTACTATAGCCAAAAAGCTCACCAGACTTAGTATTGCTCTTTATTATATGTCCGTGACTATCTAGAACGATTAATGCATCCGGGGAATTGGAAAGAAGGTTATCGATAAACAAACGGGAACTTTGTACTTCGATATAAGCTGCCCGCAAACGTCCCATAAGGAGGTGCATCATAACCACAGCGATGAGCAGCATGGGCACAAACCAGATACCGGTATAAACCAGGTTTAATACTTGTTCGACGGCATTGTTAGTAGAAAACTGTTGCTGTTTGGAGCGTGCCAGGATGGATTTTCTTAAATGAGTCAATGCTATAAAGGCCGGACCATCGTCGACCTTAACAATTTTGTCACGTTGTTCTGCATTTGATTGTAGCCAGTCGCTATTACTTAATAGCTGATAGTTGCGATAGTATTGATTAATTGTGCGTTCAATTTCGTTAAAATCTTTTTGCACGGAATCATCGTTAAATGCTTGTTGTAAATTACTCAAGGCTTGTCGGGAGTCTTGAAAAGCGGCTTCGGTACGTTGATTATATTTCTCATTATGTCGAAGTACGAAATTTTTGAAGTCATGAATTAAACCACCGTAACCCAGAGCAGTATGAAGCTCTTGTAAGGCATCGGAAATCCTGGTGAAATTTGTATTGTAGGTTAGCCACTGCTGCTGCATTCCGTCGACTTTATCGGCTAAATAAAAACCATAGCTGGCATATAAAAATACCACTAGAAAAGTGCCTACAGAAATAATACGACTCCAGAAAAAAAGTCGCGGTGAATTATTGCTATTTTTCATAGAATTGAGAAGTCGCTATTAGATATCCGGATAAGATTCAGGTTTTTAAGGTATTTAGATATTATTTGCAAGTAAATTTGAATAAATTTATTCAATACTGAAAAAAACTTTGCTGGTATCCTAATTGGATTTGTTTATTGAGATGGGATTAGATATCGAATAATTACTCTTGCAATATTGGAGGAGGCCTTATACAACTACTAATGATGTTGTCGTGGGAAATGGATTTTTACTTGGAATCCTGCCAATTTTGGAGAACGCTGAAAGCTAATTTCTCCCTCATAGTCGTTGACGATATCGGCACATATGGCTAAGCCAAAGCCATATCCGTGAGTACTTTCGTCCAACCTTACCCCTCGCTGTGCCAATTGTATTAAGTCTTCCTCATTACATCCTGGCCCATCATCTTCTATGCAAATGGTAATTTCCTGTTGCATTTGGACAGTCAGCTGTATTTGGGCTTTCGCCCATTTGTAAGCGTTGTCCAATAAATTCCCCAATAGCTCCAGCATATCTTCGCGGTCCATGGGTAAATGTTCTGAAGCAGTAATTAGGGTATGAACTTGAATTTGTTTGTCGGGGTACATTGCATCGATGGTTTGTAATAGTGGTGGAAGATCTTCCTGGATACGAAAAAAACTTCCACTATGTATACTCCCTGCAAGCCGTGCTCGTTTCAGGATTCTGTCGGTTAATTGTTGGATATTACCGACTTGAATATTTAACTGTTTTTGAAGAGTTTCATTGTTTTTTTGTTCGCTTAATTGGTGCAATATAGTCAATGGTTTTTTGATGCTATGAGAAAGGTCGCTTAGTGCTTCTCTCGAGCGCTTCAAGCGCTTGTTTAAAATTTCCAATAAATGGTTAATCTCATATACCACTGGTGAGAGTTCGTTGGGAACTGTTTTGCTTAGCGTATCTATTTGCCCTTGTTCCAACGCGCTAAGTTCTGATTTTATTGCTAATAGAGGTCTCAAACCGTGACGAACAATTAGAATCTGAAAAATAAGCAATAGACCCGAAGTTAAAAAAGCAACAATAAAGAAAATATTTTTAAAATGTTGAATACTAACGATTAGGGGATTTAAATCCTCGGCTACACTTATGCTGAATTGTTTACCGGACTTATTAAAATCGCTGCTGACAATCAGCAGGAACTGTTCCTGAGGGCCATCTTGGTGTTCATGAGTGTATTTACCTATATGATTATTTTGCAGTTCGATACTTTGATCCCAAAGAGAGCGCGAACGCAATACTTTATTTTGATAGCTAATGGTAAAGTAATGGCCGGAAAAAGGACGTTGGTAAATGGGATTAATTCGGGCCTGATCAATTGTTATTTTTTTATTTTGATCAAAACTAATCGCGCTGAGTAACGTTTCAATATCGTGCTCTAGGCGAGAAGCGGTATATTCTTCTGCCAATTCCTGGATATTGTAGCTAACCAAAACCCACAGCAGTAGAAAAAATGAAAATAAACTGATAGAAAGACCTAGAGCAAGACGGGATTGGATGGAGTTCATTTATCGACTTACCTTAAATATATAACCCTGATTACGGCGGGTTTCAATATATTCTTTCCCTAATATTTGCCGTAAGCGTCGAATATACACTTCGATAACATTGCTGTCTTTATCGGAATCAAAATCATAAATATGTTCAGTCAGTAGGGATTTTGATAAAACTTTGCCGGAATTGAGCAATAAATAACGTAATAAACGAAATTCAGTTGCGGTTAAAGAATGGTTGGTTCCATCAGAAGTAAGTACCGTTTGGGTTTCTTCATTTAACTCGATATTACCCACGGACAACTTTGTTCCAGGAGTTCTATCTTGGCTACGTAATAATAGTGCATTAATACGTGCTGTGAGTTCTTCGACGTGAAAGGGTTTACCAAGATAATCGTCAGCGCCGTTTTTAAAACCATCGACTCGTTCATGCCAAGCATCCCGTGCGGTCAATACAATAACCGGAATACTATTTTGGGATGACCGCCAACTTTGCAACACTTCAATTCCTGATTTTTGTGGTAAACCCAAATCGAGAATCACTAAATCATAAATACCTTCATTACCCAGATACTCACCTTCAATTCCATTGTTTGCTGTATCGACCACATATCCGGCCGTTTGCAAAGATTTTTTTAACGTGTTGACCAGTATTTTGTCATCTTCAATTAATAATAGTCGCAAAATTAATCCTCATATTCTGTGGACAGATGCATACCGGTACGAGCATCAAATAACATTTCAAGAACTTCACCACGGGAGTTTAACAGCTCGATTTCATATATAAGTCGATTTCCTTCCTGTTCGAGTTCAACTTCCAATATTCTTCCCGTTTGTATACCTTCCGCAAGTTTAAGGATATTTTCCAAAGACATTATATTTCCGCTATCGCGCAAAAACTTAGCGCGGTTATGATCGATATCATCTGCCGATAAGTCAAAGGAAAAAAAAAGCAAGATGAGAACGATAAAAGAAATTTTACTATTCATTTTAAGCCTAATGCAGTTAAAAGTTAGTCATCCCAGTAACCATAACCGGGAATTTGAATATTGTCATCATCAAATAGTCCGTCAGCAGCCTTTTTAATTTTTATTTATGCAGTTTTTTTAAACCGTTTATCATGGAACGAGTCAGGTTTTCCTGATAAATAACGCTTTCCGCAACGACACCAATAATATGGATAACGATTAGAAATACGCATAGATTGGCAAAAAATTCATGGATATCTTCAAATAACTCTGCCCAAAAACCTTGCTCGTATTGAAACAGTTCCGACATGGGGCCCAGCTGGTCTTCGGCACCATAAACGGCAAAACCGGTTAGTCCGGTTATTATTAAGCAGGTGAGCAATAAGATAATCATGGCACCACCAGCCGGATTATGTCCGATGTAGCGTTTAGCTCGTAATGTGGAGGTATCTTTTAGGAATGTGACTATTTCGTGTGGTGAATAGATAAAATTAGAAAAACGGGCATATGTGCTTCCCATCAGTCCCCAAAAAATACGAATAGCAATAAGACCAAGAAGGGCATAGCCTGCTATAACATGAACATTAATAAAATCGTCTTCGCTGATAAAGGCGATTAGAAATGAGCAGACTAGGGACCAACGAAAAATTCTTACCAAAGGATCCCAGACTTTGACTAACTCGGAATTTGTTGACATAACCTTCCCCATAATAAGTGATTACAGAGAAGTTTAACTAACTAAGCTTAAATGAAGCTGAATTTGTCAGTCTGAAAATACTAAAATAGTTTTTATTTATCAGATATAAAACTTAATGTGGAACTTAACTGCTCACACCATTCATTTTTTGAAACAATACTTTAATTTCTTCGGAGCTAAACGTTAAATTAAAATATTGCTGCAAAGCTTCAGAGGTTTGTTGTTCTGTGTGGACGTCTATAACCTTATGCTCATCTATGTATTGGACTTTAAATCCTAAGTGAGCGAGTAGGTCATAAAATAAACCGTTCAGTTCGTAGCAATATCCACCTCTATTATTCAGTATGATCTTATTAAATATATCCTCTTTATCCAGACTGACCAGGCCTTTCAGGTGAACATCGAAGTTTTCAAATGGAATATGGAAGCTTGAAAGGCGATGTAAGTCATTTAGAACCTGTAATGTCGGCTTTAGGTCACCTTGATATTGAATTCGTTTTAGGTGAGATTGCAAATCATACATAGCTTTACCTTTTCCGTTTTTTCTTACGCTTGATTTGTTTTCCTTGCTGATGAGCTTTTTGCCGCTCCAGAAGCAGTAATTCTTGCTGGATGATAGCAGGTGTTTCCAGGCTTATTTGTCCGAGAATACCGGCTCTTAACTCATTTAGGAATATAGTGCAGATTTTATTTAAATCGACTTCGCCACCCGATTTCAAACAACCTCGCTTTCTGCCTATGAGCTGAAAAAAATCCCATTCGGTTTGTGGCAGTTGTTCCAACTCGTAGCGAGACAATACCATATTGGAATAATTTTTTAACAGGCCTTCAGCAGCAAAAAAAGCTATTTCGTCAGTATCGATAGCGGTGTCTTTAATGGCACCGGTAGTTGCCAAGCGGTAGCCACTATTTTCATTTTCAATTTTCGGCCATAGCATTCCCGGTGTATCAGATAAGACAAGATTTCCGGGTAAATTAATGCGCTGCTGAGTTTTTGTAACGGCTGGCTCGTTGCCGGTTTTGGCGATACTTTTCCCTGCCAGGATATTAATTAATGTCGATTTACCGACATTGGGTATTCCCATAATCATAGCGTGAACAATATTTTTATTGCCGACCAGTTTATGACAGAGGTCGCTTATGCGCTTAATTTTTTCCGGTTCTTCACTACTGACAGTTTGTGTTTTGACACCCTGTTCTTGTTCAAAGAACTCTTGCCATTGGGTGGTAATAATGGGGTCTGCAAGATCGCTTTTGGTAAGTACTTTGATACAGGGTTTGTTACCTCGGAGGGTGGATATCATGGGATTTTGGCTACTGAAGGGAATGCGTGCATCGAGCACTTCGATCACTAAATCGACTTGTTTCAGGGTTTCCCGGATCGCTTTTTGGGCCTTATGCATATGACCGGGATACCACTGTATAGACATTCAAGACTCCTTGGATTGGACGTAGGTAAGGGGCGAGAGCAGGACGTGGAAGCTTTATTTTCTCACGGGGCGCGTAGCCCGAGAATGGTTACATATTACTTATATGCTCACATTCTCCGTGCACCTCTTGTAGGTGCCGCAGGCATTGTGCCTTGCTCTGGTACAAAAATCCTATTCTCGGACAGGCTCCTGGAAAAAGCGCTATTTTAGACTATCAAGGATTAAACCGCTAGCTAGCCAAATTTTGAAATGAAGAAGTCTTAATCCGGATTCCGTATCATTGCCAAAGCTTCTTCGGCTGTCTCTTGAACTTCGTGGTTGCTATCACTTAATAACTTTTCTAACCATGGGATGGCTTTTATATTTTCCGTCAGGCCTAGATAATGTGCTGCATCAATACGAACACTACTAAGTTCGGAATCAGTAAGATCGGCCAATTCAGGAATATGGCGGGCCAGTTTAATATCACCTTGGAGTTGTTCAAATATGGCACTAATACCAATTCTGGACCCCAGAGGAGTATTATTATTCGCCGTCATATTAATAATAGTCGTTAACTGTTCTTCGTCGTTTTGGACTAAGTTAATTGCCTTTTCCAATTCACCCTGACTAAACAGTTCATTTAAATAATCCTGCATACCGTTTGGGTTATCGAGTCGGTTAATCCATTGGATCAATTCTTCTTTACTATGGGCACCAAACAGTTCAAAAGGTCCTATCTTAATAAACGGGACTGAGCGAATATTGTATTCTTGCGCTTTTTCCGGTGCGGAAGTGATATTAATCACTTTCAATTCACCGATATCGGCAGATTTTACCAATTCGGATATGGCAGTTAGAACCTGTTGGCAGTGGGTGCAATTACTGGCGATAATCAACACCACTTCGACATTATCGGTGCTAAATACTGGTGTATCGTTGTTATGCTTACTCATGGATAGATCTAATTGTATTGCTAACTATAAAGGATGTATGTTTATGGTTAAAAATGGTTCTGAACAATTACCGTTCAACATCCTTGTATTAACCCGTTATCAAGTTCGTTATTATTGTTTTTAAATCAAAAGGGTTAAAGCTAATAGTCAGTTATTATATTATTGGGCCGCAAGTTTATCCTTTACTGACCCATTTGGCAAATCCATTTGTAAAATTAATAGAATTTAACTTTCATCGTGTATTTTGTATTTATATTGATTGATAAGGTTCCTTGATTGTGATTCTAAGCCGTTTTGTGAATCTCTAAATCAGAAGTATAAAATTGGAAGTTATTCTTACCCGTATGTTTGGCTAAATACATAGCCATATCGGCATTTTCAAGCAATTCTTCGTCACTGTTGCCATGTTCCGGAAACAGACTGATACCGATGCTGGTAGTAACCGAGAAAGCGTGTTCATTAATATGAAATGGCGTGGAAAAGGCTTGTAAAACTTTTCCTGCTGTAATGCCAACCTCGTCCTTTCCGGGGATATTTTCCATTATTATAGTAAATTCATCGCCACCTAGACGAGCAATGGTATCTCCTTCCCGTAGTGGCTCGGAAAGACGTTTGGCAACCTGGCAGAGCAGCATATCGCCGATCTTATGACCAAGGCTGTCATTTATGGATTTAAAGTGATCCAGATCCAGAAATAAAACGGCAATTTGCTGTTCTTCCCGCTGTGCCCGGCTTACTGCATGTTTTAGGCGATCGTTGAATAGTAACCTATTGGGGAGACCTGTGAGGGAATCGTGATTGGCAAGATGGTCCATTTCAGCGAGAGATTTTTTCAATAAGGATATGTCGGAAAAGATAGCCACATATTGAAATATATCTCCTTTATGGTCACGAATAGCATTGATGGTCAGCCACTCGGGATAGATCTCGCCACTTTTTTTGCGATTAAAAACCTCTCCTTGCCAGCGTCCTGTAACGTGCAATGTTTGCCACATCTCTTGATAAAACGCCTCGCGATGGCGACCTGATTTTAAAATTTTGATATTTTTGCCCAGAACCTCCCGGGAATGGTAACCGGAAATGTCGCTGAAGGCTTGATTAACTGCGATTATTTGAGATTTAGGGTCGGTGATCACTATACCTTCGGCGGTATTATTAAAAACTGTCGCAGCCTGATTTAATTCTCGTTCATGGCGACTAAAAATTCGGATAGTAATGAAGGCAATAAAAAATGAGATGCCGAAAAGTCCTAGAAAAACCATCAGCAATAACTTTCTGTGAAAGGTATGCAATGTATTGAGCTTATTGCTTAATATGTCGGCATCGTTGCGAATATGTTTTAATAAAAATTGAACATGACCCTTTAAACGGGCTACTACATTACTATTGCTCACTAATAGCAGATTTATATCATGCAGGTTTCTAAGTTGTTTTTTACGAAGTTTAAATAAAGAATTTTCACCGCTTCCCAAAACTTTCAGACGTTTTTCGATAGTCTCGATGCTTTGGCTTAAGATCGGGTTACGTTGCGATAAGCGACTGCGCATAAAAGATTCTACTGCTTGATGAAATGTTTCATAGGAACTTTCAAAACGACGTTGTACCTGGGAAATCTTTTCTTCGGTATTAATATCGCCTAAGGAACTGAGTAAGGCAAAGAGTAGGTTTCCTTCCGCCTTTATATCCATGGCATAGGCAATATCACGATTAGTATCATCAATGAGTGCAGAAATACTCAGTTCTGTGAGTTGTTTATTATTACTGAGTTCTAATTTAATCTGATTTTTTTGTTTAGAAATGGCATAACTAAATTGTTCATCAAAGCTATTGGATAGTTGTTCTGGAATACTTCCCTGACGGCTCTTTAATGCCAATAGTGCCTGCTGTGCTGTTTTTAGTAAACTTGGTTTAATGGAAGCTTTTTTTGCACTCAGCAGTGTAATTTTTTCTTCAAAATCATTAATGAGATTATGGTTGGGAAATGGCAATTGGCTTTTTAGTTTAAAAAATAGTAGTTGAATTTCTTGTAGTTGACTTAAAAAGGGAAGCTGTATGTTTTCTAACTTATCGATGGGATCTTTATTTTGACGGATAGCCTTTTTAGCCGTTAGTCGTGACAAAGAACTAACTCCCCAGACTACGGGACTAATCGTATCTAATAGCTCGTTGTTGACCTGTAGGACCTTAAATAATGCCTCAGACATTTCTTGTTTGAGTTTTAGGTCGGTATCTGCAAATTGTTTTAAGGCAATTAAATTTCCCACTAAGGTGTTTACAATAAGCCGAATATTGATACCTGGCTGAATATGTTGATGGGCATAATTATAATCTTCCATCAGGTTAACACTGGTTACGATATCGTTTTGTAGCCGATCCAATCGTGCAGCGATGGCATTGGTTTGACTTTTATTTTTAGCATTGAGCAATTCTGGGGCGGCAGCCAATAATTCGGCACTACTTTCCGACAGATTCATGGCTATCATGGATTCCGGTAGGGTTTGATTAATGCTGACTTCTACCGCGCTTTCCAATTGCTGGATCAGATACCATGTCAATGTACCCGCAACTAAAAACATGCTGATGCTGGCTAAAAAAGCATAAGATAGTTTGCGAATAAAAGTATTGGAACGGTTTGGCAAATTAATTATTCCTCATAAAAATCGAACACTTTACATACAACATTTAAAACCGTTTTTATTTAAAATTTTTTCGGCGTTACGTTTGTCAATGGTCTTGCTTTCCAGGAGCTTTATCTTAGGGATAGGTTTACCGTTTAAGTACCTTAAAGCTTCGACAATGGCCTCGTTGCCAGGAGGAGGGTAAGTAAAGGTAGCATCTAAAATGCCTTCATTTACCCATTTCACTCCTTCACCGGGTAAGCCATCTATACCTAAGAAATACATCTCATTTTCTCGTCCTCTATCTTTAGCTGCCAGATAGGCTCCGTAGGCCATGGGATCATTATGGGCGTATACAAGATTGATACTGGGGTATTTATCGAGATATTCGGTCATAATGTTATATGCTGTATCGAGTTTCCAATCGCCGTCTTTGGGCGTGCTGATAGTCTTTATACCCGGTTCTTGCATAATCATATGAAAAAAACCATCATGCCTTTGTTGGGCTGGAGAGGACTGCATACCTCCCCATATTTCGACAATATTACCGTTTGCTTTTCTTTTTCCACCCAGCAGATCGACAGCATAGTTTCCGGCTGCTTGACCAATCTTATAGTTATCCCCACCGATAAATTGAGTATAGCGTTTGGAACCCACGTCACGGTCTAAAACAAATACCGGAATATTTTCTTGATAAGCTTTATTCACCATTGGAGTAAGGGCATCGGTAACCTTGGGAGAAATTAAAATGGCATCGACCTTCAGATCAATAAACTCCCTCATATCCGCTATTTGTTTATTGGTATCATCTTTTCCGTCTCGAACAATTAAGTTGATTTCCGGATGTTTACTCGCTTCTTGCCGTACTTCTTTATTAAACAACAGCCGCCAAGGTTCGATGGTGGTGGCCTGGGAGAAGCCAATTGTATAATGTGAGTCCTTGCTTCGTTTTTTTGTGTTGATGTGTCTGTTTGGTAGTGGGGAATTTAGGCCCATTGAGAGCCGGTAAATTTTAAGTTGTCGTTGTCTTCCAAGCTCATCGGTTATAGTTTCCCATTTTTGGGCGACTTTATTGAGCGCACTTTGAACGTCGCTATGACCAAGCAAAATTCCTGTCAATTGGTCTTCTAACGCTTCTGTATAGCGGACGGCTCCGGGGATTCTAAGATCTAGAGATAGGTTGGGAGAGTTAAGACTATTGCGGATTACATCCAGATATTTCGCGGCCGTACGCCGGGAAAAAGCCTTAGTCCAAGCGTCAATATGGGTAAAATGACTGAGTCGATAAGGATTAATTCCGCTACCGTTACTTACCACGTCTTGCAGACTATTGCTTGGGTTGGATAACCATTTTATATAATCCCATGCAGCTTGTTTATTTTTACTGTTTTTGGGGACTCCGGCGACCCAACCACCGAAAGCTAAAAAAGGAACTTTTCGGGGACTATCGAAGTTCTGCCAACGCCACGACTTACCATCCCAAACTTTGGTACTTCCGGGTAAGACAAAAAAACCGACTTTTCCTTTAACTTTGGAATCAGGGCTGGTTGCTGCAATCTGTGCGGTATCTCCCCAGTCAAGAATCATGGCCGTCTGGCCTTGTACAAATGATTTTCGAGCTTCAATAATTCCGGCTTGTAGCGAATTAGGGGGTGAAAATTGCAACATTTCAACAAATTCTCGGGTTGCTTTTACCCAACCGGGATTATTGATTTGAGCCTGCATGGTTTGCGGATCAAAAAATTGAGCACCATAAAAGTCCGGAGGATTGGTATAGCTTGCGGCTCTGCTAAAGAGTTCCCAAAATTGTTGACCATCTTTTCTAAAGGGCGTCGAAGTACCATATAACTTAACCTGATTATCTTTTTGAGAGCTAAAAAATTCTGCAATATCACGATATTGCACCCAGGTTTCCGGAGGATATAGAGGATAGCCATAGCGCTGTCGAAATTCTTGTTTAAAATTTGGAGTATTGAAGAGGTCTGTGCGGTAGTAACCGCTATATAAATCACCGTCGATGGTCATCGCCAGCCATTTATTGTTCCAAGTCATTAAGCGTTCACGATAACTGGGATGGATATCATCAAAGCTTTCATCTTCGATAAGCTTTTTGGGAATCTCTTCGAGATAGTCATGAAAGTCTCCCATCCAATTGGAAGGAAATAAAATCACATCAAATTCGGCTTGTTCCGCGGTTAAAGAATTAATATAACGTTTAAATAGCTCTCCATAAGGGGTTTGAACGATTTCAACTTGAGCCGAAGTTTTGGCCATCCAGGTTTTGGCGTGTTGTTCGGCAGGTAGCCTAATTGCACTGGCCTGTTGTGTACCAACAATTAATTTAGTGACGGAAAAGTTCTGGGCAAAAACTATTTCTCCCATCTGCAGCAATAGGAAAAATATGAAGGCCTGGAGTGTAAATAAGGCAGTAATGCTATTAATTGGCATAAAAAGTATTGTCCCCAAAATCGTTTATTAGTCACTATTTGGGATTGTTTCATTTTTATTGTTATAGTTTTTAAAATACAGGATAAAAAATAGAAAATCCAGAAAATAGATAAATAAAAACATAATTAACAACTGTAAAATGGTAGTGAGTGTCTATGGTAAATTGTGTGATACAATAATAAATACTTTAAAAACAATATGATATGATAAATATAAAAAAGATATAGCAAAATATTATGTTTTGTGGTGAAGTTATTATAATATGAATTAAAGGCCGTATTTTTAGTGTGGTATCTCGAATGTTTTTACTTTAATTGCAAGACATAGTTGGGTATGATTGAAGGAAGTTAAAGTGATACATAACCGGGAAATCAGATAGATGAAAAAAGATCCGTATATTGTTTTAGAGCAAAAATTTAATCGAATCTATCAGCTACAGCACTTAGCTTCTATTGCACATTGGGATATGGCGGCTATGATGCCGATCGGAGGCAGTCAGGCAAGAGGTAGTGCATTAGCTGAAATCAGCCTGCTATTGAACGACTTTATTAGTGAATCGGAAATTGGTGATTTACTTAAAGCTTGTAACGAAGAAATCCAGCGTCTAACACCTTGGCAACAGGCAAATGTCCGTGAAATTGAGCGTAAATGGCTGAATGCCACCAGTGTTTCCGGAGAGCTGGTCAAGGCTAAATCATTGGCGGGTTCCAAATGTGAACATGCCTGGCGTACTTTGCGGCAGGAAAACAATTGGCAAGATTTTCAGCCTCTACTACAAGAAGTCATCGATTTAACCATTGAAGAATCACAACAACGTGCCGATGCGATGGAGCTTTCAGCCTATGATGCTATGCTGAACCTCTACGAACCAGGACAAAAAAGTACCGTCATTGATGATATTTTTAAACAGCTGGTGGAATTTTTACCTAGCTTTATCCAACAAGTTTTAGAAAAACAGAAATCTCAAACCGTTCTTCAGACCTCTGGCTCCTTTGCCATCGAGAAACAGCGTCAGCTGGGATTGGCTTTAATGAAACAGGTTGGTTTTGATTTTCAGCATGGGCGATTAGACGTCAGCGCCCATCCTTTTTGTGGTGGTGTTCCCGAAGATGTCCGAATTACCACTCGCTATTCCGAAGAAGATTTTAGCGAAAGCTTAATGGGAGTTCTGCATGAAACCGGGCATGCCAAATACGAACAAGGATTACCAGAGAAATGGCGTAACCAACCGGTTGGCGAAGCACGAGGAATGGGAATTCATGAAAGTCAGAGTTTATTCCAGGAAATGCAGATATGCCGTAGCCAGGCTTTTATTAAGTTTGCCACTGATTTAATTAAAGAACATTTGGTAGAAAAGGATAGTGATCCCAATATCTGGAACAGTGACAACCTGTTTCGTTTAAATAATCGCGTTAAACCGGATTTTATACGGGTTAATGCTGATGAAGTCACCTATCCGTTACATGTTATTTTACGTTATGAAATTGAAAAAGGATTAATAGAAAAAAAGATAAAAGTCTCCGATCTTCCGGATATCTGGGATATGAAAATGCAGCAGTATTTAGGCATTTCCACTAAGGGAAATTATAAGGATGGATGTATGCAGGATATCCATTGGACCGATGGTAGCTTAGGCTATTTTCCTACCTATACCTTAGGGGCTATGAATGCGGCGCAATTTTATGTGGCAGCGAGTAAAGCCATACCTAACTTAAAAGATCAAATAGAACAGGGAAATTTTAGCCAACTTAATCAATGGCAATCGGATAAAATCTGGTCTCAGGCCAGCTTTCACTCCATTGATGGTTTAATGGTGTATGCCAGTGGGGAAACCTTAAATCCGGAATATTTTATTAATCATCTAAAAAATCGATATCTTTAATAATTATTTTTGTGGAAGTTAAAAATTTTTTTTATTGTTATAGTTTTAAACTTCCATTTTTAGCTTGACTTGTATATGGATGTCACTATATAAGGATATAATTATATTAACCGACTACTTTATTTATTATAAATTATGCGCCAACAAGTCAAAGAATTTATTACTGATAAACGCTTTCAGCATTTTATTACCGGCCTGATTTTATTTAATGGTCTGATTTTAGGTCTGGCCACTTCAAAACCATTAATGGCAAGTTATGGTCATGTTATCGAAACCATTGATCAAATTATTGTCGGTTTGTTTACCATAGAAATTATTTTACGTATCTATGTCCATCGCTTAAGTTTTTTTAAGGATCCTTGGAGTATATTTGATTTTGCAGTGGTTTCCATATCCTTAGTACCTGCCGGTGACGGCGTGTCTATTCTGCGAGTATTAAGGGTACTAAGATTATTTCGACTGCTGACAGTAGTACCGCAAATGCGAGTCATTATCTCGGCATTAATTGGGGTAATACCGGGAATCGCTTCAGTGTCTCTGGTACTGATGCTGTTTTTCTATATTTTTGCCATCATGTCGACCAATCTATTTGGCAATGAATTCCCCGATTGGTTTGGAACTCTTGGTGCATCCATGTATACCCTGTTCCAGATTATGACTCTGGAAAGTTGGTCCATGGGAATTGCCCGCCCGGTATTGGAAGTTTATCCCTATGCCTGGATCTATTTCGTTATTTATATTCTGATAGTGACCTTTATTATGGTAAATCTGTTTATCGGTTTGATTGTAGATGCCATATTTACCATTAAAGGCAATGAAAAAGAGGAAATGGAGAAACAGACCGAGAATATCCAGGAGATCGATAACGCCATTAGTGAAGAACAACAAAAAATTAACGAATTACAAGCTGAAGTTAAAGAGTTAAAACAATTAGTCGTCAGTATTGATAAAAAGCTTGGTTAAACTATATTGTTTGTTCGCCCAGCCAAGCCAAAACATCATTAAACGGCACTTTTTCCAAACAACCAAATTGCGAGTGACGACCCAAGCGGGATTTACTGATTTCCGGTGAACTGATACCACATAAAAAGCGGCAAATAGAGCGAGAGCTATTAAGATTATCCTGCAATTCGGTTTTTAGTGTCGCAAAGGTTTGCACAAAGTCATCCGGGATGATTGCGGTTATCAATTCAGGATATTCACTTCTACCGTTTAAACACCAACTACATTGACCGCAATTTTCGTGTTGTTCACCAAAGTGAGCCGATAAAGCGGCACTTTGGCAGCCATCTAAAATCACCAAGTCCAAGACTTGATTGAGTCGTTGCAATTCGGCTTTTTCTCGGTTGACGGCATTGTAATACAGATCGCTTGCCAGTTGATTCAGGTCATCGGGTTGTTTAATTCGGTAATATCGATATTTTACTTGACTGACCTTGAGTTCAATAAGTTGTTTGTCGTTGAGGTAATCTAAGGCTCGAACAATACGTTGTCGTTCACTGTTTAAGGTTTGTGCCGTATCGTCCAATTCCAGCTTAAACCAGATTTTGGCTTTTTGTGCTTGGCGAAAGATTCCCTTTAAAAACTCCTGCCGCTGCGGATTAAAAAGTTGTAAAATTTCCTGCGAACTCAATAGCGGCTTAAATCGGTATTCATCATAATAGGGTGTTCCCGCTTCCAGAAAACCTTGTAACTCCAGATAAGTTAGCAAGGTTCGTAAGACCAATAGTTTGATATCATGTTCTTTTGAGAGATGATTTAAATTCAGTGCCAATTGATTGGAGTTCTGATCCGGTTCAAATAACTCCGCAATCAAACTTTGTATGGATTCAAGGCTGGGCGTATCACCATAAATAAAATTTTCCAAGCTACTTAAATCATCCCGACAAGCCAACATATGACAGATGGAAGCTTCTCCGTCACGTCCGGCACGACCGATTTCCTGAGCATAATTTTCTAAACTTTTAGCCAGGTTATAGTGATAGACATAACGAATATCGGCTTTATCGACCCCCATGCCGAAAGCAATGGTAGCCACCACAATCGGTGTTGATTGCTCGTCATGGTTTGCCGACATAAACCATTCCTGGATCTTATGGCGTTCCTCGCTGTCCAATCCGGCATGATAAGCTTTGGCACTATATCCATTAGAAGCTAACATATCAGCTACTATATGAGCGGTTTTTTGCAGGGTGACATAGACAATCGTCGCTCCGGGAGGACGGGATTTTAATTGCTGTAATAGATAGTCGTCTCTGTCTGAGCTGGTTATGGGAGTGAGTTGAAGTTGTAGGTTAGAGCGATAAAACGGTGTTCTGACGCTATGCTCATGCTGAATATTTAAGCGTTGGCAAATATCATCCAATACTTTATTGGTGGCAGTGGCCGTTAAAGCCAAAATCCGTTCGGCATTACAATGTTGGGCATATTGAGCCAATTTTAAATAATCGGGACGAAAATTATGCCCCCACTCGGAAATACAATGCGCCTCATCCACGGCAAATAAAGAAATAGGCAAACTATTTAAGGTACTGCGAAAGCGTTCATTATTAAAGCGTTCCGGGGCAATATACAAAAGCTTTAATTGTCCTTGCCTAGCCTGATCTAAAATGGCTTGGTATTCCTCGGCGTTTAAGCTGGAATCCAATCGCGCCGCAGCCACACCGAGGTTTTGTAAGGCATCGATCTGATCTTTCATTAAAGCAATTAATGGCGATACCACCAAAGTCACACCAGGAAGCATTAATGCCGGTAGCTGATAGCAAAGCGATTTACCGCCGCCGGTAGGAAATACCGCAGCAGCAGAATGGCCCTGTAATAGATATTCAATAACCTCTTTCTGGCCACCGCGAAATTTATCAAAGCCGAAGACTTCTTTTAGCTTGCTTTGTATTTCCATAATAAGTTTATAACATGTGTTTATTTAATAAGAGATTCTATTCTGATGTTTAATTCAATTCAATAACCTTAAAGATATTAGTAATTTTATTGCATTGCAAAAGTAATTGGGATTTTTTATAGTAAAGGAAGTTATTATTGGAGGTTAAAGAACATTATGAGTGCAGTAATTGATCGGGGGTTTGGAATTTTTGAAATTGATCTGGAAGAGAACGGTATGCCGACCCGTACGGCCTGCTATTTAATTCGAGATGAAAAAAACGTGATTATTGAAACCGGTCCTTCACCTTCCAATAAACATATACTGGCAGCTATTGAACAACAAGGGTTAACCCCGGACGATATCGATATGATAATCGTCACCCATATCCACCTCGACCATGCCGGTGGAGCAGGATTATTACTTTCTCAATGTCCCAATGCGACACTCTATGTACATTATAAGGGATTGCCCCATCTGGTCGATCCCTCTAAATTAATTGGCAGTGCCAAAGCGGTATACGGCGATAACTTTATCCCGTTTTTCGATCCCATTTTGCCTGCCGATGGGGAACGTACCAAGCCTTTAAATGATGGTGACAAAATTGCCATTGGTGCCGATAGAGAACTGGAAATTTGGGAAACACCGGGTCATGCCTTAATTCATAATGTCATATACGACCCCGCCAGTAAGGGCTTCTTTACCGGTGACTCCGGTGGTGTCTACTTCCGCATTATTAATGATTTATGGAATGTGCCCTTTGTTATTCCCTCTACCTCGCCGACACAATTTGATCCGCAGGCTATGGATAACTCCTACCAACGTATGATCGATAAACAACCCCAACGCCTCTACTTCACTCACTTCGGCATGGCCGAACCGGCGCTCGACTATCTGCAACAAGCCAAAGATATGGTGCCATTATTTGGCCAGGAAGCTGTGGAACTCTATCAACAAGAACGTTCTCAGGATAAATTACAGGACTTTATACAAAACAGCCTTTATGAAAAACTGGCGGCACAGGGAGTGCCAACCGATAGGGAAGAACTAGCCTGTATGGATTTGGATATTAATCTTAATACCCAGGGGATCATTGCTTATGTGAGAAGGCTGGAAAAGAATAAGTAACAATGGATGATTAAAAAAACTGGTTCCCACGTTATACGTGGGAACCCATACTAAATGTTAGTTCTTATCAGATCACCGAAAGGGTGAATAGCGTGAAAATGGATCACTATTCAGTTCTGTCTGACATCTGGTTGATGAGCGAAATAATACCGTCCATATCGTAACGTTCGAGAAGATTCTCCAGTTCATCTGTCAGGCACTGTGCATCAGGCCCGAGTCCTTTTAGCTCTGTAATCAAGGTCTCTATTTCCGTCAGTGCATTAATCCTGGCTGCGGAGAGGAGACGTTCGTGAAAGTTGTCAGGAAGAGCGATATTACCTGGTGTATTGACACACGACACGGTCCCCTCGATCTTCTCGGCGGCAGGTTCGTGCTCGAATTCAACACTCAAGTGGCTGACCATGCATTGGCAAACCTGCTCAAATAAGAAAGGTTTGCCAATAAAATCGTCAAACCCTGCATCCAGGTAATAGGAACGATGGCGTAGCAGACCAGAAGCCGTGATTGCGATACAGACAATAGGCTCGTCAGGCCAGCGTTCTCGCAACTGCTTCGTTGCAGTGAGCCCATCCATCACGGGCATGCGCACATCCATGAAGATGATGTCAGGGATCTGTTCAGCGATGCACTGCAGCGCCATGCTCCCATTGTTCGCCATGTTTACCTCAACGCCTGCTCGCTCCAGAAGTCCGCTGAGAACTTCACAATTATCCTCAACATCATCGACGACCAAGGCGCGAACCCGGTAAGGCTCGGCCAGTCGGCACAATCGGCTAGTATTTCCATGCTTGGATATCAAGTCGCCATCGGCTGGTGGCAATTCTAGCTCAAAGTGAAAACAGCTTCCCTTGCCCAGGGTCGACTCTAGGTTCAAAGAACCACCCATGAGCTCGATATGACGCTTGGTGATTGCTAGTCCCAGGCCAGTCCCACCTTTTGCCTCACCTTCTTCGGCCTGCTGGAAAGGTTCGAAAATATGTTGTTGTGCATCCTGAGTTACACCAGGGCCAGTATCCAAGACGCTGAATGTGTAGTATTGACCATTTTGTTTTATTGTGAGACGAACCTGACCTTCGTCAGTGAACTTAACCGAATTGCCCAACAGATTGATCAGTATTTGGCGCAGTTTTCGGTCATCAGCATGGACAGCAGGCTCACTGATTTGTAGGTCCGTCTGCCAAGCTAGTCCTTTCTGTTCACAGCGTATAGCAAACATTTCGGAAACATCCTCCGTCAGTTCATCGAGATCAAAATTTCTGATATCCAGTTCCATCGCACCTGCCTCGATCTTGGACAGATCAAGTACATCGTCAATCAGACTGATCAAGTGGTTGCCCGCCGAATGAATTGCCTTTAAGGGGCGACGATAATTTTCAGGCAATTCTGGATCGTTTTCGATCAGCTGGGTGTATCCTAGCACCGCATTCATCGGGGTGCGGATTTCATGAGAGATGTTTGCCAGAAATTGAGATTTTGCGTGGCTTGCGCTCTCGGCTTGCTCCTTCGCGATACGCAATAATTGCTCTGCGGATTTACGCTCAGTAATGTCGCGAACAATACCAACAAAGAGCTGTTGCCCATCAGGGCAAGCCTCGCCAACGGACAGCTCCATCGGAAAGTTCGTGCCATCCTTGCGCTTGCCTTCGACCTCACGGCCGATGCCGATAATGCGTTTGTTCCCCGTCGTGCGGTAACGATGCAGATATTCATCGTGTTCCTCTCGATAGGGAGACGGCATCAGCATTTTGACATTCTGCCCAATTACTTCTTCAGACTTGTATCCGAACAACTGTTCACAGGCTGGATTGTATTCTTGTACGGTTCCCTTGGCATCGATGATCATGACCCCATCTACGACAGTGCCCACCAGTACCCTCAGGCGATGTTCCCGATCCTCCAGTGAGCGCGAAGATGCCCGATAACGCCACACCAGGTAGGCAGTAACCCACAGCACGGCTGCTTCAAGACTGATATTTAGCAACAAGGCCGTCGTATCGATGCGCTGGATCGAATAGTGGTAGCCCACCACGATTAGCAGTGTACCCACCGCCGCCAGCATAAATGGTGCACGCCGCCAGGGTAACCAGTAACTGACAGAAATAAGAACAACATAGGGTATGCCATGAATGACGCCCGCTGGCAGATTGAGATCCAGAAAAAGCATAATCAGCAACACTGCTGCGATCAGCAGTAACATTAAAACCTTGTGCATCTTACCCATCTATAACCTCTAGATTTATTCAATTATCAATGCTGAAATCGCTAGTGGAACCAGGGAACATATAGTCACCATAATAAAACCAACCATACTCCAACTCAATATACAGAGTTTCATGAATAAATAGCAGTGATTGACTACAACTGCTTCACTCGGTGACTTCAGTTTGCTAAGCTATCTTATGCCACATAACAGCCTTACTATATCAGAAAGAAGGAGCGCAACACCATGCTAGACGGTACCAAATCGACCCAGGCAAAACTCCTGATCGTGGATGACAAAGCTGCTAACCTCGACCTGTTACGGAAAATGCTAACACCGCTCGATCACCAGATCTTCTTTGCCACCAGCGGGGAAAAAGCCCTGGAGATAGCAACTTCCGTCCAGCCAGATCTGGTACTGTTGGACGTAATGATGCCCGAGATGGATGGTTTTGAGACGTGCCGCAGATTCAAACAGCATGAGACACTGAGGGAGATCCCGATCATCTTCGTTACCGCCAGGACCGATGTCGAGGACCTGGCCCAGGGATTCGACGCTGGGGCCGTTGACTACGTCACCAAACCTGTCAAACAGCTCGAGGTGCACGCACGTGTCGTGACGCATCTGCGCATTCAAAGTCTCATTGCCCAGCAACGTGAGCACCTCGCAGAATTGGAACAGGCACGCGGTGAATTGGAATCACTCAATGATGCCAAAGATAAGTTTCTCTCGAATCTTGGCAGGGAAGTCAGCACCTCTCTGGCTCAGATTGCAGACACTAGCGCCTCCATCAGGGAATCAGCGAAGATACCGTGCGCGTCTGACAGCGGCATCGACCAGCATCTGGCAGACGTAGACAGTTCTGCTCAGCATGTGCTACACCTACTGGGAGCGATACTTGAATGGCCGCGTCTACAAACTGGCCAGAAACTGGATCTGCTCTCGACCCAGATCAGTGACCAGGAGCTTGGAAATCTACTTTCCAGCCTGAATGATCTGCGTTTTCTTTCACTGGCTGAGACCCAGGTCGGTAATGCGGGTCTGATCCATCTGCAATCCCTGACCAAGCTGCAGGAACTGCATCTCGATTATACGAATATTTCCGATGAGGGCCTGGAGTTGCTCACTACTCTCCCTAGCCTGGAAATCCTGGATCTCAAAGGTACTCGCATCACAGACGACGGACTTATCATAGTAGGTCGCCTGACCCAACTCAAAAGCCTTTACCTTACGCGTACTGGGATCTCTGATGCTGGTCTGGAACACTTGCGCAGTCTAAACAATCTCGAAACGCTCATTCTCTGGGATACAGCAGTAGGGGATATTGGTCTGGAACACCTTAAATCACTGACGCAGCTCAAAGAGGTGATACTCTGGAACACCCAGATTACCCAGGAAGGAGCACAGGCACTTCAAACTATTTTACCTGATTGTGATGTGAGCACGAGCATGTTTTAGTCGTATTCTTTCATTATAAAACTGAGCTAACTCATCATTTTAAACAAATGCTTTTGAAATAATTGATTAGTAGTGACTAATCTGACATAGTTGACTAAAACAGTAGGGTACTTCTCTTTTTTAAGCAGGTCAACTATGAACACAGCCATTCACACCAATGAATTAATTAAAGAAACCAGTCCTTATTTACTACAACATGCACATAATCCCGTTAAATGGTTTCCATGGAATGAAGAAAGCTTAGCCCTGGCCAAAAAAGAAAAGAAACCTATTCTTTTATCCATTGGTTATTCTGCCTGTCACTGGTGTCATATTATGGCTCATGAATCCTTTGAGAATGAAAATATTGCCCAGATAATGAATGAGTATTTCATTAATATTAAAGTTGATAGGGAGGAACGACCCGATCTGGATAAAATTTATCAAGCCGCTCATCAGTTGATAACCCATAAACCAGGTGGTTGGCCATTAACCATGTTTCTATCATCCGAAGATCAATTACCTTTTTATGCGGGCACTTATTTTCCTTCCGAAGCACGTTATCAAATGCGTGCATTTCCTGATTTGTTACAACTATTAGCCAACTTTTATCATGCTGAACAGAACAAAATTAGTATCAGCAAAGCCAATGTGAAACAAGCATTGGATGATTATGCAATGCATAAAATGAGTTCAATGGATGATATTTCAACTGAACCATTCAATCTCATTCGAGCTGAATTGGAGCAAAATTATGACAGTGTTCATGGCGGTTTTGGTCAAGCACCAAAATTTCCACATTTTTCTAACATTGATCGGCTCATGCATCATTTCTATTTGACTTGTCAGTCTGTTGAAAAGGATACAACAGGTCTGGAAATGGTATCACATACTCTAAAAAAAATGATTTCCGGGGGCATTTACGATCATTTAGGCGGTGGACTATACCGTTATTCTGTAGATGACCAATGGATGATCCCACATTTTGAAAAAATGCTCTATGACAATGGTCCTTTTCTCAGTACCTTGTGCGATGCCTGGCAGGTTTTATCTGAACGTCATCAAGTTAAACAGGATTTTTTAAGCCAAATTGAAAGCACGATTCTGCAAACTGCCGATTGGAGTTTACGAGAAATGCAATCACCTGAAGGTGGATTTTATTCCACACAGGATGCTGACTCTGATGGTCAGGAAGGTAAGTTTTATCTATGGACAAGAGATGAGATCAGGCAAGTTTTAGAGTCAGAAGAGCTTTATCGGGCATTGACAAACTATTATGGTCTGGATAAAGACAGTAATTTTGAAGGCCTGTGGAATCTTCACATCCATGATGATAAGGCGGATGTTGCGGGCAAACTGAATATCACTCAAAATAAACTGGACAAACTTCTCAAAATTTCAAAATTAAAGCTGTTTGATCATCGTCAAAAACGAGTAAGACCAGGTCAGGACGACAAAATCCTGACCTCCTGGAATGCTTTGATGATATCGGGTCTGGCAAAAGCTGGAAGAATATTTCAGTCTCAATCTTATACTCAGGCTGCAGAAGAGGCCGTTGATTTTATTCATAGAAAATTATGGAAAAATGGACGTTTGATGGCTAATTACAAGGATGGCGATGCCCACTTACCAGCTTATCTGGATGACTATGCCTTTTTACTTGAAGCACTACTGGAATTACTGCAGAACAGGTGGCGAACATCAGATTTGAATTGGGCCATCGAACTGGCTGACATTTTGCTCACCCATTTTGAGGACAAAGAAAAAGGCGGATTTTATTTTACGGCTCATGATCATGAACAATTGATCACCCGAACCAAAACCTTTTCAGATGAATCCACTGCTTCAGGTAACGCAATAGCCGCCAGTTCACTGAGTAAGCTGGGGCACATTCTGGGTAGAACAGATTATATCCAAAGTAGTGAAAATACGGTTAGAGGTGGATGGTTGCATCTTCTTAAGATGCCAATTGGACATGCCTCTATGATGTTGGCTTTAGAACACCTGTTTTTTCCACCTAAAGTGATTGTGCTCAGAGGTAAACGAAATGTGATTGAACAATGGAAGTTATTCGTACAGGGAAAATTTAGACCAGATACTATCTGTCTCACCATTGATGACACCCAAACCGATCTCCCTGAGGAATTAAGTGAAAAAATAATCATGGGTGATGTTGTATCATACGTGTGTTCCAAATTTCAATGCTCATCGCCTATCACTGATTATCAACAATTTATCGATATGATTGAAAAAAATAACAAATACGATTGATCGAGATTTTGATATTTATCGATTAGAAGGCAAAAAAACCATTTACAATTTTAATTAAGTAATTCAACTTAGCATTTTCAATTTTCAATTTTCAATTTGTAAGTCCAGTTCCAATTGCACTGCCAGTAGTATCTCTTCATCGGTAAAGGAAGAAAGGCTTACTCCCAACAGACGAACTTTTCGTTTTCCAGCATCGGTATTTAAGAGTAGTCTCTTAGCGACGTTAAAAATTTGGTCGTAATTATCGGTGGCATGGTTTAGGGTTTTGCTGCGGGTGATTTGCTGAAAGTTATCGTATTTCACCTTGACGGTAATAGTTTTTCCCTGTAGTTCTCTTTTTTCTAAGGTTTGGGCCAGGTTTTGAGTTTGTTTGGCGAGCTTTTCCAGTAATAGGTCGATATCGTCAATATCGTCGGCGAAGGTACTTTCATTCCCCAGTGATTTACGTTTACGGGAAACTTTTACCTCGCGATCATCTATTCCTCGGGCAATTTTATAAAAATAATCGGCTGATTTTCCAAATTTCTCGCTTAAAAATTGTAGAGATTTGGTCTTTAAGTCAGCACCGTTAATAATACCAAAAGTATGCATTCGCTGTTCAGTCGCTTTGCCTATTCCGTAGAATTTGCCGATGGGTAATGTGGCGACAAATTCCTCTCCCTCTTCCGGCAAGATGACTTTAATGCCATTGGGTTTATTGATATCGGAGGCGGTTTTGGCTAAAAACTTGTTATAGGAGACACCGGCTGAGGCGGTTAGGCCGGTGCGCTCAAAAATTCGTTTACGGATTTCTTGAGCAATAATAGTGGCGGAAACTTGATTGAGTTTATTTTCGGTAACATCTAAATAGGCTTCGTCTAAGGATAATGGCTCTATACTGTCGGTAAATTCGTTAAAAATTTCTCGGATTTGTTGTGAGATTTGTTTATAGGCCTCAAAGCGAGGTCGAATAAAAATGGTTTGCGGACATAGGCGGTAGGCTTGGGAACAGGGCATGGCGGAATGGATACCATATTCACGGGCTTCATAACTGGCCGCAGCGACAACACCACGGCTATCCGGCCGCCCTCCAACCACGACTGGACGACCGCGTAAACTGGGATTATCTTTTTGCTCAACGGAGGCATAAAAGGCATCCATATCGACGTGTATTATTTTTCGCATATAGAAAACGATTTGGCTTTTACTTCTGTGATACAGGACATTATACTGCATGGTTCGGTGGATTAATGATGGCGCTTCTAAATAAAAAAAATCAGCTGCCGATATACTGTGTTACCCGTAATAAATAATTGAACCCAATGGCTAGGCGAATCTGTGTAATTAATACAAAAGGTGGATGTGGTAAAACAACCATAGCGACCAATATTGCCAGTTATTATGCTAGTCATAATGTTAAGACTACTTTGTTCGATTATGATCCGCAGTTATCCAGTATGCAATGGTTAAATCTGCGTTCCAAAGAGATCCCTTCTATCTATGGTGTTAATGCCAGCCAGGTTTTTCAACCCGGTAAAACCAAAAGTTGGCTACTAAGACATCCAAACGATACTCAGCGGATTATCGTCGACCCGCCCTCAGGTCTGGATTCCAAGCGATTCCAGCAATATTTGGAAAAAGCCGATACCCTGATTATTCCTGTATTGCCCTCGGCAATTGATATTTATGCCACGGCGGAGTTTTTAAAGGCGCTGTTTTTTACCATAAAAATTAAACGCGAACAGGTTCGAATCGGTATTGTGGCAAATCGTATCCGCAATAATACCAAGGCGTTTAAAACCCTGAAGGCTTTTCTGCACAGTCTGAAAATACCGGTGATTGCCGAGTTACGTGATACGCAAAATTATGTCAGAGCCAGTGAATTTGGACTTGGTATTCATGAACTAAAAAGCCAAACGTCCAAAGAAGACGTGCTGCAATGGGAGCAGTTAATGAAATGGATTGAGCGTAAAGATCAAAGTCTCAGCAATTAGAAATACCTTGGCTAGGGAAGTTCTTGGGCAAACTTCTTTTTCCACACCCAACTTCCCCATAATGCAAATAGTATCGAAAAGATCAAAAACAATAGGGCGATGGGCGTAAAAATATCTGTCCGCAGTGACCACCATAAAGAGGCGATACTGGCAATTAAAGCGGCGATAATGGCGTTCCGATAAATTTTTTGTTGAGCGATAGCCGCTGTGATAAAACCGCCGCAAATCATGACAATGGCAAAGCCTAAGATACCGATTATATAGCTGAATATATTTATATAAGGTAAAATGAAGGAATAGCTTTTACCAATCTCATGGTATCCCACGTTGGCCATTATCACGACAAGTTGGTTGACCAAACCCAAAACGATAATGGTTATGATTCCTGCTATAATGCCTTTAAACCCCTGCATACGCTCACATTTTATTCTGTTAATGGAGCCAACAGAATAATTGCAAAGAGTCTGCACTTCCTTGATACTAATCAGATAATTCCCGAATGTAGATAATATTGTGAAAAAATCACTGAATTTAATTATTGGTTTTCTTGCCATTTGTTGGATTAGCTATCTGCTCTCTTTGTGGTTTCCTATCCAACAATACGGCATAGTGCCGCGCCAATCCGTGGGATTAATCGGTATTGTGGCTGCGCCATTTTTACATGGCTCTTTTACTCATTTATCGGGAAATTCCGTTAGTTTCGCTATTTTAATGTTGATTCTTTCAGCTCTGGAGGAACGGCAACAGTTTTTTAAATTATTTTTAATGGCTTTATTAACGGGAATTCTAACTTGGCTAATGGCACGTAATGCGGTTCATATCGGTGCTTCGGGGCTGATCTTTGCCATATTTGGCTATTTGGTTCTATCTGGCTGGTTTGCCAGGAGAGTACGTTATGTGTTGGTGGCATTATTGGTAATATTTCTCTATGGCGGTATGATTTACGGAGTTTTGCCGGGCAAAGTCGGTATTTCCTGGGAATCTCATCTATTTGGCTTTATTAGCGGTGGATTTCTTTCCTGGTATTTCCATGCCAAACAGAGAAAAGGGAAACGAAAGGCTTGGCTTTAATTGAATTAAAAAAGGAATAATTAAATGGAATATGTGGTAGCAAATAGAGTTTTTGTGACGCCTGAATATTGTCAGGAGTTTGAACAGCGTTTTAAAAAGCGTGCCGGTAAAATTGATAAACAACCTGGCTTTGTGCGTATGGAAATTTTAAAACCACAAAGTGATAATACGCCCTATGTGGTGCTTACTCATTGGCAGGATGAAGCGGCTTTTAAAGGTTGGGTGGGTAGTGATGATTTTAAACTGGCCCATCAAAACCCCATGCCCAAAGAAGCTTTTAAAGAGGGCGGAGGGATAGAGCAATATGAGGTAATTATAAGCTCCTAACTTTCATATAGCACGAAACTGTTTTTACCTTGTTGTTTAGCCTTATACATGGCGCTATCGGCTTGAGCGATAAGCGTTTCAGTATCTTCACCGTGTTGGGGATAAAAGGCAATGCCAATACTAGCTCCGACCTGAATTGTTTGATTAGCGTAAGAGAGGGGGGAACTAATGAGCTGATTGAGTTTACTTGCCAATTGTTGAGCCGCTTCTGAATTTGTCTGTTTTTTCAAAATAATAACAAATTCGTCACCGGCATAACGGGCTGCTGTGTCATTTTTTCGAATACTATTCAGTAAAAGATTTGATACTTGTTGTAATACAAAATCCCCTGCTTCATGTCCTAAACTATCATTAACCTGTTTAAATCCATCCAGATCAATCAATAAGACAGCCACTTGTTGTTTGTCTCGATGGGCGTCTTTTATCGCTTGCTCTAATTGTGCGTACATCAGACTGCGATTGGGCATTTGGGTAAGCGGATCGTGATGGGCAATATGCCAGAGATGCTGTTCGGTTTCTTTAATATCGGAAATATCCCGAAATAGTGCTACGTAGTTGAGTAATTGTCCCTGTTTATCCTTAACGACATTGATGGTCATTAAAAGCGGGATGACCTTACCGTTTTTGTGTCGGTCCCAAATTTCACCCTGCCATTGATCTTCACTGTTTAAACTATCCCACATCTGTTTATAAAATGCTTCATTATGATGGCTGGAACGCAGAATATTGGGATTTTCTAGATAGATATCATCCAGTTCGTAACCCAGAAAATCGCTGAATGCAGAATTAATTTCTAAAATTTTATTGTTGGCATCAGCAATCATCACTCCCTCTCCGGTACTGTGAAAAACGCTGGATATTAACACCAGGCGATCGTGAAGTGCTTTTTCCTCACTAATATCCTGGATGGTGCCAAGCATATTAAGGGGAGTGTTGTTTTCATCACGAGTTACGACACCTTTTTCTTGAACATAGCGCTCCTCACCATTGGGACGAATAATGCGGTGTGAAACTTCATAATCGTTTTCGCTACTTAAGGTATCGTGAATGGATAATAAAACGCGTTCACGGTCATTGGGATGGATAGTCTCGACAAAGGCTTGATAACTGGGCTCAAAGCTTTCTTTATTCACTCCAAAGATGCGAAATATTTCGTCTGACCAGAAAAGCTTACCGGAGGCTATTTCCCATTCCCAGTGGCCAAGATGGGCAATATGCTGGGCTTGGTTAAGTTGAATAGTACGTTTTTGTAACTGTTCGGTGCGTTCCTGGACGGTTTTTTCCAGATTGTCTCGACTTAGCTCGAGCTGCTGCTCCACTCGTTTTCGCTCATGAATCTCGTTTACCAGAGAGCCTTTGTCCTTAACCGTGCGACGAGATACATACCAGGCAATTGCCAGAATAAAAAAGACAATTCCACCACCTAGCAAGGCGACTCCATCCAGCCATTTTTTTGAGGAGCTGTGGGTGATATTTGCTTGTAAAGCAACATCATTCTGATAATAATTGATAATTTGTTGTGTTTTCTTATACATTTGGGTTTGAATTGGAAGGATCTGAGTTAGGACAAGCTGTATTGCCTCGTTACTTTTTTCCGAGCGAGCCAATTCTACCGCTTGTTCTACGATGGGAGTTCCGTTAACTGCTATTTGACGAAGCTCATCAAGAAGCGTCTTTTCTTCGTCTGTGGTAATGAGTTTTATCAGTTCACTACGTGTTTTTATGTACCGATTGGCATCGCCCAAAAAAGAGTTATAAAGATCTTCTATAATAAAAGAATCTGGCTCGATGAGCATTTGATTGAGGGTGGAGATACGATCGTGGGTCAATCCCAAGAGTTTATGAACCAAACGGATCTTTACCGAATGAGTTTCAACGATAACTGCAATGTCATTTTGAACTTTTTTGGCAAAGGTAATATCGGCGATGATTTCTGATATAACTAAAAAAATTATCAGAACAAACCCCAGAAGCATATAGCGTGAAGATGTCATTCTATCCCTATTATTAGCCGAAGCTTTTATTTATCAGTGTAGAATTTATGTCCGATCGATTCAAGTTTAAAATGCTAATAAAAGAAAATAAACAATTACTTAAGAAAATATTATGTGCACTATAACTTGGTATATTAAGGATGATGAATACGCAGTTTTTTTTAACCGTGACGAAAAGAAATGGCGTCAGGAAGCGATTCCTCCGCAATTTTTTTATAATAGAACCGCTATTATGCCCATCGACCCGGATGGAAATGGGACCTGGATTGGGGTTAATCAATATGGCTATAGCTTTTGTTTATTAAACAATTACCAGGCAGATGCGATTCATCATCCTGAACCAAGCAAAGGAGTGAAATTTTTAACCCGAGGTAAATTAATTCCGGATATTCTCCAATTGGATTCCTTGTCGGCTATTTATGATTACCTGGAGCATATTGATTATGGGCAATTTAGACCTTTCTTGCTGGTCATATTTGCACCACCTCTTATTTTTACCAATCAAGTTGAAGTTCCCGTGTATAGTTGGAATGGCGTTGAAGGCAAGTTTGTTGAGTTGAAACAGCCGATTATCTCCACTGCTATAAAGTTTCAACAAGCCAAACAATATAGGGTTGGATTATTTCAACAACTGATAGCAGGTCGGCAAGTCAACCGGGAATCTCATTTTCATTTTCATCGCTCCCATGAACCGGAAGCAGGACCATTGTCCGTATGTATGCATCGTGATGATGCTTCGTCGGTCAGTTTTAGTCATATATCCGTCGCTGATTCGATTCGTTTTTTTTATCAGTCTGGTTTTCCCTGTCAAATCAATAAAGCTACAGAGTTGAGTTTGGAATTTCTTTCTTCGAAATAGCCTTAGGAATGACGATGGGCAGGTGATTTTACTTGTTGTATTGTAAGACTTTATATAATTTGTCTATTGGCATGGGTTTATTAAAATAAAATCCCTGGAAAATATTGCAGTGGTTTTTAAATAAAAATTCCAATTCCAATTCATTTTCCACCCCTTCGGCGATCACTTCCAGGTCTAAGTGTCGAGCCATGGAAATTATGGTGGCAACAATGGATGCATCATTGGCATCGGTACAAATATCCTGGACAAAGGATTTATCCACTTTCAAAATATCCAGAGGTAAACGTTTTAGATAAGCCAAGGATGAATAGCCGGTGCCGAAATCGTCAATAGCAAAACGAATACCCAGATTTCTAAGTGATTCGATTTTCTTAATGGTATTATCGATATCAGAAATCAGCATCCCTTCGGTTAATTCCAACTCTAATAATTTCGGATTGGCTCCAGTCTCTTCAACAATGTCTGTCACCGAATCGACAAAATTAGCTTGCCTGAACTGTCTGGGGCTGACATTGACGGCGATACGAATAGGGATTTTATAATTCTCTTCAATATATTTAAGTAGCTCACAGGATTCTTTCAGGACCCATTCGCCGATTTTTAAAATTAAACCGGTCTCTTCGGCCAATGGAATAAAATCTGCCGGTGAAATCCAGCCCTTTTCTTCACTATGCCAGCGTAATAGTGCTTCGGCACCAATCACATCGCCTTTATTGTCATGTTGTGGTTGATAGAATACCGACAGTTTTCCATTTTCGCAGGCGTCATATAATTCTCTTTCCAATATCAGGCGTTCATTGGCCTGGTCTTGCATATCAGGCATATATAAAATATGGGTATTACGCCCGGCATTTTTAGCTTGATATAAGGCGACATCGGCATATTTCATAATATCATCGGCCTGATTGCTGGATTCAGGGAACAGACTAATGCCGATACTCGTCGAGATATGTAGTTGGTGCTTTTTGATCTCGATTCGGGCTGTTAAGGTGTTAAGAATTTTTTCCGCAAAATGATTGGCCTGCCCGATAGCGGTATTCAGATCACCGGAGAGGTCTGACAATAAAATAATAAACTCATCGCCACCCAGGCGAGCAGCCGTATCCTCTTTCCGAATTGCCGTTTTTAAGCGTTTGGCAACTTCTTGTAATAAGGCGTCGCCAACCGGATGGCCGAGGGAATCGTTAATATTTTTAAAATGATCCAGATCGAGAAACAAAATGGCACCGGTCCAGTTGTGCCGTTCTGCGAGGCTAATGGCTTTTTCCAGGCGGTCTTGTAATAAGCGACGATTAGGCAGATTGGTCAGGGGATCATAGTGGGCCTGATACTTGATTTTGGCTTCAGATTCTTTACGAGCGGTGATGTCCAGAAAGCTTCCGACGTAATGAGTGACCTTATTTTGTTGGTTTTTTACGCAGGTAATGGTCAACCATTCCGGATATATTTCGCCATTTTTACGGCGATTCCAAATCTCACCTTCCCAATATCCCTGATGATTAATCTCGCTCCACAAGGATTTATAGAAATCCTCGTCATGACGATCCGATTTTAATAAGGCCGGTGTTTGGCCGATAATGTCGACCGCACTATAGCCGGTAATATTGCTAAAGGCCTTATTGACCTGCAAAACCTTATTCTCCGGATCGGTAATCATGATTGCTTCTGAGGTTTCCATCGCAATGGCTGCTAGGCGCAATTGGTCTTCCATTTGAGTGCGTTGGGTAACATCACGCACAATCGCCAGGTAGCCGATTACCTTGTCATTTTTGTCGAGTACTTGAGTTCCGATGGTTTCTCCAATAAACCGATTGCCGTCTTTTTTCGAATAACTCATTTGATAGATTGATTTTTCATGGGGAGTACGGCTATCGGTATTAAATCGGATCAGGCCTTGTTGCTCGAAGTCTTCTTTATTAGCGTATAAAGGTTCTGTGGTATTTCCGGCTAATTCGGAAAAAGTATAACCAAACAAGTTGCTGGTGGCGGGATTTATCATCTGGATGCGGCGTTCGATATCGACAAAGATAATAGCATCGACATTGGCGTTAAATATGGCTTCGAATTCGGCTTGACTTTTAGATAATTCGGCTTTGGCCAGTTCCTGCTCTGAAATATCGCGAAAGGTGATCACTGCACCGTCAGGTTTATTGTTTTTTAAAATTGGAGCACTGGTATACTCTACTGGAAAGCAAATGCCATCTTTTCGCCATAACACTTCGCCTTGTACGCGTTGAGTACGGTTTTCACTAATGGCCTTATACATATTGCATTCGGTATCGGGATAATGGCTGCCGTCAGGATGGCTGTGGTGAATCAGAGAATGATTGATCTTGCCAATCAATTCTAGATCGTTGTAACCCAACATTTGTTTCGCCGAATCATTGATAAAGGTGGTTTCTCCCTTCAAATTGATACCGTAAATCCCTTCCGCAGCAGTATTGAGGATGACCGATTGCTCTTGGTTCATATCGTCCAGTTGATTGAGGGCCAGATTCAATTGACGGGTACGGGCAATCACTTTTTTCTCTAAGTTGCTCTGTGCCTCTTTGAGCTCGGCGGAGGTTTGCCGAAGACTTTTGTTTAACCAGACCACATACATGGCGATATAAATAGCCGAAAATAACAGCACAACGAAAGCCAGTAGCCAATGCCAATAATGCTCCAGAATTTTTTTCAGGGATATTTCCCTGAGGTGACGGTAAGGTCCGATCATTAATTCTTGTAAAAGATGGTGGACCGGTTGATAGTTTTGAGCGGTACTCCAACCCATTGAACGGCTGGCTTTGGCTGCTGCCGAATTAGCCGGCATTGCCAGCAATACAGCAGCAATTTTATCGGCCAGAACAGGATTGCTATGTTCCAGTTTGGCTAATGGCCACTCAGGGTAACGAACCGTACTGATCAGAAAAGGAAAGTCGGCTTGTTTTTTACCCCCGATAACGCGGTAATCATTTAAATCAATCAAGCCTTCTTGCTGCATTCTTTCTAAAGTGTCGGTACGTACCGTACCAACATCAGCTTGTTTATCACGAACAGCTTTAACCACCGCATCGTGGGTATGGGCAAATTTTAAACTGGAGAGATCGTCATATGGGTCAATACCATGCAGAAGCATTTCCCGCCAAGCCATCTGGAACCCTCCTAAAGAGGTTTCACTGACCGCAACAAAACGCTTGTCTTCAATATCTTGAAGGGTAAAAATATCCTGGTTGTCGGCACGGGTAAATATTACGCCACCAAAGCTGCTTAACGCTATACCACGGACATTATTTTTTAAGGTGACAATACGACTGACGCCATGGTTCATTTCCAGGTTGGCGTAGATAGAAGGATTGGCCAGGATATAATCGACCTGATGATTGGCTACGGCCGGTAGAATGGCCTCAAAATCCAGTGGAATGATTTTAAATTGATAACCTGATATGTGTTCGCTGAGATAATTGGCAGTGGGATTCCATTTATTCATTGCTACTTCATCGCCGCGTTTACTGAGCACGCCGATTTTGATCTCTATCGATTCTGCCATTACCTCAAAACCGGCCAATATAAGCCAGCTAAATATAAGGAAACGGAAATAGGTAGCAATTCGTTTAGTTAGCATTTTTAGTTGAATTTATAGTCCCTTGGAACAATCTTTATTTATACCATTTTATCGGTGAAAATTCACGAATAGCTGATGTAAACTAAGGTTATTTTAAATTCTGGAAATCACTTAATTATTGCTTGGCAATATACAAGGAGAAATTTAATGGCAAGATTATTTGGAATAATCTTAATCCTCATACCACAGATTCTTTGGGCCGTAGAACCTTCTTTGCATCACCAGATGTTTATTGAAGTGAATCCAGAACAACACTTTATTAAAGTAGACGATAGGATAACCTTTAACAATATTTCACTTGAATCCAATAGTACTTTAAGTATCGCCTTACATAAAAATTTACAATTACAGATCAAAACTCCGGGTGTTAGTATAAAACTGGTCACCAGCCATAACTATACCGTACCGGTTAATCTCTATGAATTGCATTTAGACCGACCGATTAAACAATTACAACTCAGTTATAGTGGCCCTATCTATCATCAACTAACTGATAAAACAGCTGAACGGGTGAGCGGCATGCGCAATAGTGCCGGGATCATCAGCGCCGAAGGAGTATATTTATCGGCCAGTAGTTATTGGTATCCGGCCTTTGATAGCTTATTCAATAAACTAGGAAGACCTTTTGAGCGGCTGAGCTTTGAGTTAAATATAGATCTTCCGCAAGGATGGCATTCTGTATCGCAGGGCGATTTTAGTCATTTGCCAAAAAATGACATCGAAAAATGGCAATCCAAAATTCCTCAAAATGAGATCTACTTAATTGCAGCTCCATTTAAACGCTATGAGCAACAATACTCGTCCGGAATTACCGGCATAGCTTATTTGCGCCAATCCGACGAGGCATTGGCACAACGTTATCTAAAGGTGACTGAACAATATTTGGATATGTATAGTCAAATGCTGGGACCCTATCCTTTTACAAAATTTGCTCTGGTGGAGAATTTCTGGGAAAGTGGTTTTGGCATGCCCTCATTTACCTTATTGGGTTCCAGAGTTATCCGTCTGCCCTTTATTTTATACACCTCTTACCCTCATGAAATTGTCCATAATTGGTGGGGTAATGGCGTCTATGTGGATTATCGCAAGGGTAACTGGAGTGAAGGCTTAACCGCATACCTGGCAGACCATCTCCTTAAAGAGCAACGGGGTAAGGGCAGTGATTATCGACAACAGCTATTACAGAAATATACCGATTATGTCGCCCATGGTGGGGATTTTGCGTTAGCCGATTTTCGTGGTCGTCATAGCTCAATCACCGAGGCAGTAGGTTATGGCAAAACCTTAATGCTATTCCATATGCTACGACTGAAATTAGGAGATAAGGTTTTTATCCAAGGATTAAGAGAGCTATTCCAAAACTTTCAATTTCGTCTGGCCAGCTACGATAATGTACAAGAATCCTTTGAAAAAGTCTCAGGACAAAATTTGGATATGTTTTTTAAACAGTGGGTGGAACGAGTCGGCGCTCCCAAGCTAGCCATTGATAAAATGGACGTTAGCCAAAATAAACAAGGCTATCAGCTCAATTTAGGCCTAATTCAAAATCAGCAGTACGCTTATCACCTGGATATTCCTGTGGCTGTTACGCTTAAAGGGCAAAGTCATGCAGAACAAATTAATTTATCAATGCAACAACTCAAGCAGGAATTTCAATTACAATTTTCAGCGCAACCATTACGAATTGACATCGATCCGCAATTTGATCTGTTTAGAAACCTGTCGCGTGATGAAATCCCAACGGTCTTAACACAATTATTTGCAGCAAAAAAAATTCGGATTGCTTTACCCTCTCAACAAAAAGATAAAATTGAAGCCTATAAAAGCTTTGCTAAACAACTCTTTAAACCCGATCAAGAATTACAATTTATAATGGACAATCAGAAGCTATTGGAAACGACAAGCGACACGCCGTTGGTCTTGTTAGGCTGGGATAATTTATTAATATCCGATTATCCAGAAATAAAAAAACACAAACTGGACAAGTCTAAAGCACAATTATTGAAACAAGAAATTAATCGAGATAACCACAGTTTGGTCATTACCCATAGTAATAGTAAAAATTCTGAGCAGACTATTACCTGGATAAGCAGTGATAGTTTGCCCTCATTATCCGGTCTGGCACGAAAACTACCGCACTACCATAAATACAGTTATTTAAGCTTTTCAGGTGAGCAACCCACGATAAAACTAAAAGGGCGCTGGCCAGTGAATCAATCATCAATGACGGTTAAGCTTGAAGATATTGAACGAGGAAAGCTAAAGTCGCTGACACCGCTGGATAGAATAAGTGACAATGCAAAATGGACAGGGAAAATTGACAATTAAAAAATATGTAATAACGGGGTTTAAGTCTGTTATTGCATAAAACTAACCTCTTTCATATAAACACTTTTCCATTAAAGGTATTCGAAATTGCTATCCCCTAGTTCCCAGATAAAAAAGTTAAAAAAATGGTCAACGCAAAGTCCCATTATGGATAAAAGTGAGCGTTTATTCAAAGGCAGAACATCGACATTCTGTTAAAGGCATTTCATTTAGAATGCCAGCGGAATGTCTTTGGATAAAGTTTCATTGTGTTGCATGCCAAGCACTGGCTCAATTTATTTGTTTAACAGTGACATTGGATAGTATGCTATAATAGAGTATTAATACTACATATCTTTTTTACCTGGATATTTAATCATGGAAAAATATTTTCTAAGCATTAAATTTGTATCAGGTAATTCTCATATTTCGTAATAACATCACTTTCGTACCGCTTTTGTGCATGTCTCCGTCAAGCAAGGACTTGTCATTCCAGCACAAAGTTACATAACCGCTAGGAGCGTGTCCGAGAATGTCTTTTTGCTCCATAGCTGCGTAGCCTACATGGATGTAGGTAAGGGGCGAGAGCAGGACGCGGAAGCTTTATTTTCTCACGGGGCGCGTAGCCCGAGAATGGTCACATATTACTTATATGCTCACATTCTCCGTGCGCCTCTTGTAGGTGCCGCAGGCATTGTGCCTTGCTCTGTCACAAAAATCCTATTCTCGGACAGGATCCTAGGCTGTTTTAGTTTTTGAAACTCAACTGATTTTCATAAATTATTTTAAATTTATGCCTTTTAATTGTGTCTTTTTATACCTTTTGAATTATTCGTGTACAGCTGGAGTATTTATTTGATGGAATCTTTGGTACTTTCTTTTTCCTTGCAACGACCACAATTACCCATCTTTTTGCTGTGCTTAAGTCTTTTAATATTACTTCCGATCAACTCATCAGCAGGGAATCAATACGTATTTCCAAGTGATATAAATACTGCCGAAAAAAGGAATTTATCGGAGAGATATTATAGTCGTGACTTCGATAGCAATAATTCCGAGCAAAGTTTTTTTTATAGCAAACCGATAAATAGAGGGCACAATGTTCGGAAATACCGCTTCCCGGATGGTAGTGAATACGAAATTAAACTTGGACCAACGGCATCTGAATCACAACGTTTAGAATCGAAAAATGAGCGAAAATTTTCTGAACATAATAATGACTCTATCGAAAGGTTTAAAAATAAACTTAAAACAAGTCGTTTCCCCAACGACGAAAAAGAGCGTAACAATGATAAGATGTGGTCAAATAATAAATTATTATATAGATGGCCGGAAGAACAAATTATGAAAACAATAACAGTCTCTTTACCAGTCGAAAGGGATAGTTATTATCAACAAAGATATGCCAATACTCGTAATTCAACACAACCAACATACAATGACCAAGGCTATACTGGAGTTCGAAATTTTTCCGGTTCAAGCTCGATTTACCCATTTCGTAACGAGATGGGTTCGTTTAAGCCTTTGTTAAGAGGCTTACCTGAGACATATCCTGGTTACTCGACTTCAGAACATATTCTTCCATTCCGAACTCGATTTCCTGGCAATAATCAGCATGGTTTTTTTAATAACCCGGGTGTGCCTCCAGTCGGAAATCTTATGGACCCCTACAGTTTTCCGAGACGATAAAGTTTTCCAATAATTTAATATTTAACGAAGAGATATAAAGACCGTGAGTACTTTTCAAATAGATGAAGAATATAGTTTTAAATCAATTTCTGACCTTGTTGATCGCCCTGATTATTCTGCGTCGGTAGAACCTAAAAAATACGTTTATGAAAAGATAAAAGCCGTTTATGCATTTAAAGAAGATAGTGTCTCATGTAGCGTAAATGATTGCTTATCCGAACATCATAAAGGCTATCTGATTGCGATGTCTAATAAAAAAGAATGTAATATGTGCGAGTCATGTGGGAAAAAGTTTTTTCATGCGGACTATGAGAAACAGAAAAAAACTTTTCAAAATCAGACGAAAATTAGAACTCAAAAAGTTCGCTTAAATGAAATTCTAAATAATGACGTGATTATAAACCGTGTTAATGAGCTAAAAAGAAAACCTCATGGGGCTAATTGGCTTTATCAGGTATTAAAAAGTTTTTATATGGCATACCCAACGGAGCTTATTTTGGCTTTGAAAAAATTGTCTATTAATAAAGATGATGAATCGATATTCGAAAATTTAATCGACAATAAAACTGAACCTTTTCAAATAGAAAATATAGAGCGTCTCCAAGGGTTAAAAATATTTACTAGTGATATTCGCGAAGAGCTTATCGGTAAGATATTAACTCCACTAATAGAACTAAATAAGATAGCAGACAAATCGGATGTCAAAATTTCATTAATAAAGTACTGTAAATGGGCTGATGGTTTGGAAGAGCAATTTGATAAGGCTGAAGAACTCATTCAAGAAGGACAAGATTTTTTTGAAAGTAATAATCTCGAAAGGTTAAAAAGTCTGCCATTGCCAGATCATAAGGAGCGCCTGGTTCGGTCATCATCTTGGAATATTAAAAAAGCAGAGAAAGCAATACGGGTATAAAATACGTTACATTTGTTTACGATTCATATTTTTTAATTATTTTTTTCGTTATTATTAAACCTTGAAAACTCAGTTGCCATCTACTGCCGTTCCCTTAAGTACCGAAGATTAAGTGGACCTCGCAACGCAGTCAACTGAGTTTTCTTAGATAAAATAAGTGCACAAGAATCATTTCTGAAAATTCTTGTGCAATAAAGTTAATTTAAAATGAAAAGTTTAATTATCCGTAAGTCGAGTGCTAACGGAAGATAAAAAGATAAGGGTAACGGATTTACGATGGGAACTCATTTTCTGGATCGACTTTTTTCGCCGCGATCGATAGTGGTATTTGGTGCCAGTGAAAATACCGATGCGGTTGGTGGACGGGTTTTTTTAAACCTAATTGAAAGTGGTTTTTCAGGACCGCTTTATGCGGTCAATCCCAAATATAAGCGGTTATTTAAACAGCCCTGTTACTCGTCGGTGGTGGAAGTTGATAAGTCCATTGATTTGGCTATTATCGTTACGCCGGTCCAGACCCTGGTTAAAATTATCCATGATTGTGCTGAACAGGGGATTCGAGATGTGATTATTATTTCCGCCGGATTGGGAGGAGCTGATAGTCATCAACGCAAGCAATTATTAAATGCCGCCCGACAACACCAAATCCGTATTCTCGGTCCCAATTGTCTTGGTCTGATTCGGCCGCAAAGTAAAATTAATGCTACTTTTAGTAAAAATAGTGCCGATAAGGGACATTTAGCGCTGGTCTCGCAATCCGGTGCTTTATGTACCTCAATATTGGATTGGGCCAAAGGGCGCGAAATTGGCTTTTCCGCTATAGTTTCTATGGGTGATGCTATGGATATCGACTTTGGTGATATCCTGGACTATTTGGCACAGGACCGCGATACCCATAGTATTTTGCTCTATGTCGAGGGTATTCATGAAGCGCGCAGATTTATGAGTGCACTGCGGATTGCCGCTCGAATGAAACCGGTAATTGTCATTAAGGCCGGACGACATAGTGAGGGCTCTCGGGCCGCTATGACACATACCGGAGCTATGATTGGCAATGACGATGTGTTTGAGGCGGCATTGCAGCGAGCAGGCGTGGTACGGGTAATGACAATTGAGCAGCTGTTTTCGGCGGCTCAATTGCTGGCTAGCCAGTATAAAGTTAGTGGGAATCGCTTGGCAATTATTACTAATGGCGGTGGTTTAGGGGTGATGGCAGTCGATCGCGCCATTGATCTGGGCGTCAGCCTGGCGGATTTATCGCGGCAGACTATTTCCCAACTGAACAAGGTGCTTCCTTCACACTGGTCTCAGGCTAATCCGGTCGATATTTTAGGGGATGCTATCCCGCAACGCTACCAGGAGACATTGGAGATCTGTCTGGATGATGAACAAGTAGATGGTGTTTTAGTGATGTTGTCTCCACAAGCCATGACCGATAGTACAGGATGTGCTGAGGCAATTATAGAAGAGAGCCAAAACAGCCGTAAGCCTGTCTTGGCTTGTTGGATGGGAGAACAACAAGTTCAGGGAGCGACTAATCTATTTGCCAAACACCATTTACCCTATTTTCCCAATCCGGAATCTTCGGTTGAGGCTTTTGCATATTTAAGTCATTTTTATCAGAATCAACAGCTGTTAATGCAGGTGCCCGGGGCGTTTTCCTTAAAAAATCGTAAAGAGCCGGATATTGAAGGAGCACGGCTGATTATCGAAAGTGTCTTGGCGGAAAAACGAAAAGTATTAACCATTGCCGAATCGAAAGCTTTATTGCATATCTTTTCCATACCGGTAACTCAAAGTATTCAATGCCATACGGCTAATGAGACGCTAATTGCTGCGGAGTCATTGGAATTTCCGGTGGCAATAAAGATTAATTCACCGGATATTAGCCATAAATCTGATGGCGGCGGGGTACGTTTGAATGTTAGTAATGCCCATTCCATACGGACGGTATATCATGAGTTATTGAATGAGGTTGAGGAGCAATATCCACAGGCAAAAATTGATGGTGTTACAGTTGAGGCCATGTATACACCTACTCATGGGCGTGAATTGTTAATCGGGGTCATCCGTGATCCGGTATTTGGCCCAGTGATAACTTTTGGAGCGGGAGGCACCAAGGTAGAATTGATAAAAGATCGTGCTGTTGCACTACCGCCGTTAAATGCATTTTTAGCGGAAAAAGTCATTGCTCAAACCAATATATCCAAACTACTGGAAAACTTCCGTCATATTCCTGCCGTTAATCAGAATGCCATCGTACAGGTGTTGTTAAGAATTTCGGAAATGGTTTGTGAGTTACCGGAAATTAAAGAGTTGGATATTAATCCTCTAATTGCCGATGAAAGTGGGGTAATGGCTTTGGATGCGCGTATCGTGGTAGAACATAAATCACGGTCCTTGGATCGCTATGCGCATATGGCTATTCATCCCTATCCCAATTATCTGGTCAACCAACACCAATTGGCCGATGGGGTAAATATTAAAATTCGTCCTATTCGGCCCGAGGACGCCCTAATCGAAGCTAATTTTGTCCGTAATCTTTCTCCACAGGCCAAATATTTCCGCTTTATGCAGGGATTAAATGAATTAACCCAAGAGATGTTGGTCCGTTTTACCCAATTGGACTATAACCGCGAGCTGGCCTTAATTGCTGTGTTGGAAAATGAAGAAAAGGAAACCCAACTGGGGGTTGCACGTTATGTTATGCAACCGGATGGCCAAAGCTGTGAGTTTGCCATTGTTGTTGCTGATGATTGGCAAAACAAAGGGCTCGGTTCGAAGTTGATGAATGGATTAATCCAGGCGGCCAGACAACAAGGAATACGGGTTATGGACGGTGAAATATTATCGAATAATTACAATATGCTTGAATTGGTCGATAGTCTTGGTTTTAGTGTCCATACCAGTAGTGATGATCCTGGCATAAAATTGGCCAGTAAATTCCTTTAAACCTCATTTTGTGGTTTGAATAAAGACGCCGTTAAAGTCTTCAGGCGGGTTGCTGATATAGGCTTGGCTGCGTTTTATATACAAGTCATAAAGCGTTTCCGGGTTCTGCTGCTGTAAGTCCTGAAAGCGTTTCAAAGCATCTTGGAAATTACCTTCTCGATAAAGGAGCAGGGCGTTTTTATAGTCGTCCATTTCTTTGTCGGATAGATTGCTTTCAACGGCAAAACCAATCACCTCATAAATGGTAACCGGTTTTAATTTTCCCTTTACCTGAACCAGATCTAGTTCGCGGATCAAATAGTCTCCAGTTAATTTTGCCTTGGTAAATTCAGAAATAATAATATGACTGCCATACATTTTGTTTAGGCCTTCAAGGCGTGAAGCCAAGTTAACCGAATCACCGATAATGGTATAGTCAGAACGGCCCGATGAGCCCATTTCGCCAACCGTGGCCACACCGGTATTAATACCGATGCCGATATCGATGGGAATATGATATTTTTTGTCCAGTTCTTGATTTACCAATGCTAGTTGTTGCATTTGGTTCAGGGCCGAAGTTACTGCCTTATCAGCATGGTTGTCTACGCTATGTGGGGCGTTCCAGTAAGCCATTATGGCGTCACCAATAAATTTATCGACCGTACCGGACTGCTTCATAATCTCTTCCACCATGGGGGTCATATAGATATTGAGCAGATCAATCAGTTTTTTGGGTGAGCCTAGCTTTTCTGAGATATTGGTAAAGCTACGGACATCACTAAAAAACATGGTTATCTCTTTTTCCTGGCCGATAAGAATATCGCTGCCACCATGTTTTAAAATATCTTCCACTACGGCATCGGAAACTTTGCGGGCGAAATTGGCTTTAATTAGATTTTTTTGTCGGGTCTCTAAAAAGTAATTGGCCAAAGTGGAACTAATGGTCACCATAATAATGGTTAGAAAAGGGAAAATAATATTAAGGATAAATCCATATTGGAACAGGATATGGCTTAGTAAATTGAACATTAAATAAAGACTGACCAGCATCGTTAAAAAGATTAGCCAGGCCGGAAGAAAAAAGTATAGGCTGCTTAGTAATAAAGCGGTAATGATAATAAAGGAAGTATCAGCACCAAAAGCCCAGTCAGGTTTAAAAACATAATTTTTATCTAGCATATTTTCCAATGCCGTGGCATGTACTTCTATTCCCGGAGTTGTGCTATCAAATGGGGTTGCGCGAATGTCTGATATTCCCACGGCTGTGGCTCCGACTAAAATCACTTTGCCTTCCACTTGGTCAGGATCGAAATTATTTTTAAAAACATCAACGGCACTAATATAGGGAAAGCTCTGTTTTTTACCCAGATAGTTTAAATACAAACGGCCCCAATCGTTACTAGGAATATGTTTTTCGCCTAAGTTAAGATGGCTGATCCCTTCGGCACTTTCTGTTTCAATTAAGTTACTTTTTCCTGTTTTAAAATAGTTAACTTTGATTGATGGTGATTCTTCTAATAGACGAAATAGTTCAAAAGACATTGAGGTATACATTTGTTCCTGATATTTGATGAGTAGAGGAACGCTACGAATGATACCATCATCGTCAGGCATATTATTCAGAAAACCCGCAGAAAGAGCCTGTTGTTGAAGTATGGGTAAATTGGCATCAATACCTTTTGCTTGCGGTAGAAATTCATTTTGTTGAAAGTTATTTTCGGATATATCTGCTTCTAAAGGGGGAAAGCGGTCAGTATTTTTAACTTTATCAAGATCAAAAAAATACCCTAACACTACAGGAGTAGCAGCTATGACTTGGGCAAGAATTGTATCGTAGTTCGGTAGGTTGTCGCTTTCAAGCCCATATAAATTGGCAATTAAATCCGGTGAGGTCTTATCTATCTCGGCAAATACTACATCCAAGCCGATAATTAATGCGCCAGCACTATCCAGGTTTTGAATAATTTGAGCTATTTTTACCCGCTCCCAGGGCCATTGTCCTAATTCCGCCAGACTTTTATCGTCGATCGTGACAATGGCTAATTGATTCGTATGCTCTCTCTCTCCACGTGCAATAAATAAAAAGTCCCGTAAACGATTGTCTACAGATTGATAGCTGTTTGGAAATTTATGATAAATACCGACAAGAGCAGACGCGACTATGGCGCTGATCAGCAGGTGAATAAAATATTTTTTTAACATTATTGTTTTTTATCGAGTTATTATGATTTTATCGCATAATTAATAGTTTAACATTTAAATCGGAATTGCAAACAATCCAGGTTGTTTCTATAATCAAATTACGGAATACAAAATAACGGTAAGTCACGGAATTGATATGAAAAAACGGATAATGATTTTCCATTTAACGCTTCTCTTAAGCTTAATACTTGGGATACCTTCAAGTTATGCTGCCCGTCCTTTTTTTGATTTGGGGATAGATGTTGGCCATGATAATAATATTGGTAGAGCGGAAGAAGATTCCGATATCCTATCGGATAAATTTTTGACCGCTTCAGTTAGTGCCAATTATTTACATCAAATTGATTATAACTCGGGAATTGTGTTTAAAGCTCTGGCCGAATGGATAGATTATCAGCATTATTATGCTTTGGATCACTATGTATTGGGCTTATCAGCCACTTATCGTTTTAAACCGGATTTAACCTATACGGCTCCCTGGTATAGCTTGGGTATTACTGGTAAACGTTTGGAATATCATGATTCGGAGTTACGTAATGGCTATACTTTGGAAGCACAGGCCATGGCCGGTAAACGTTTTACCGATCGAGTGATGGGGAAGATAGGTTTGGCTCATCATGAACGCCTTGCAAGAACGGATGAAGAGGGATTGCTCGGCGAAAAACTTTTTGAAACACAAACGACCAAAGCTTTTGTCGGCATGGATTATTTTTGGGACAAGTTTATCTTCTACGGTCAATATACTTTTCAAACCGGTGATGTTATTTCAACCGGCCGAGCTACCCGAAAGGTAGTTCTGGCCTCGGATGAGATTCAGCAAGATGATGCGATTGGCAGGGATAAGAATAATAATATCCGTTGGGCCTATCGTTTGAAAGGTGATACGCATATAGGGGATATAGGTGTGAATTATTCTCTCAGTCGAGCTGCGGCATTGGATTTTACCGTTCGGGCAGTGGAGGTAAAAGCTGCCGGGGGAAACCGATATGATAGTTATTCGGCGCACCTGGGCCTGTTGTACCGATTTAAATAATTGATGAAAACGAAGGAATGTATCATGACGGAGAGAAATAACCCTAATAATATAGATGACCCACGACGAGACTTTCTGGTCAAGGCATTGGCGGCAGGAGTGTATTCGGCTGGAGCCGCGATACCTGGATTGGTTGTGGCAGACTTTTTCGGACGCAAACCGGAAAAATTACCAAAGGGGCGTAGCTTCTATCGTATTGAGGGTAAAGTATTGGTTAATGGTAAAGCAGCCGATCTCAATACGGTCGTGACCGCTAATGATAAGCTGGAAACCGCTAAGGGAAGCAAGGCTATCTTTGTGGTCGGTCAAGATGCCTTTTTACTTAAAGAAAAAAGCCAGTTAAAATTAAGTGCTAAGGAAAAATTTAAAAAGCGATTGTCTAATAAAGTAAAGAAAAAAGAACCACAAAAGACTCATGTGGCAGAGCAGTTGCAAGATTCAGCTCTGGTTAACTCGATGCGTCTGGTTAAAGGCGGCGTATTGACCGTTTTCGGCAAATCCGAACATGAGATCAGTACTCCGACGGCGAGTATCGGGATTCGTGGTACTGGTGTTTATTTTGAATCAGAACCGGAACGTTCTTATGTTTGTACCTGCTATGGAATTACTGAGTTAGCGGCTAGTGACGATCTCGATAGCACCGAAATCATTCAATCCAAACATCATGATGCGCCAAGATATATTTTAAAAGATGCTCCGGCAGGACAGAAGATTATTCCAGCACCCTTTAAGAACCACTCAGATTTGGAATTAATGTTATTGGAAGAATTGGTTGGTCGAACCCCACCGTTTGCGGTTTCGGGTGATAACTATAGTGCTCCGCGTCGAGGCTATTAAATTCGTTTATCAAATGAGCCGTGTGAGGAAGACTCCGGGGTTTAATACAACAATTTCTATGCTAAATTTTCATATCCAAATAAATTTGGATCTGGAGTTAAATTATGATTCTTATTTCAAAACATCAATTATTACGATTTTTTTTAAGTTTAACCATGGCTATGGTATTTTCCGTAAATTTAAGGGCCAGTCATCATATCGATTGTAGCGATCCTTTAAATGCCAATCATTCTGAATGTGCCGGTTTTATTGATTGCAATGACCCGATTAATTTAATTTATCCGCAATGTCAGGGTGGTGGGACGGCGGTTGAACCGGTGGCTCCGGTTGCCTTATTTAATCTGACTCCGAGTTCTGGTCCGGCACCTTTGACGGTTACGGTCAATGCGACAGCCTCATCGGATTCCGATGGCCAAATAACGTCCTATAACTGGTCGGCCAGTGATGGTCAATCGGCAAGTGGACAGACTACCAGCATGACGTTCAATAATACCGGGACCTATACGATTATTTTAACAGTAACCGATAATCAGGGGTTATCGGCTTCCAGTAGTAAAGATTTGACCGTGACTGCAAGTGATTGTTTATCGGTATTTGATGCTGTTGATAGTCAATTGACTCTGACATGGGTAAATTTGCTCAGTGGACAGGAGATTAGTGCTCGTTATAGCAATGTCGTTATGCAATTATTATCAACGGCTGATAGTAGTTTGCAATTCCAAGTTAGTTCCGCACTGGCTGCCACTATAGACCAGCAGCCCGCAACAGCAGATTGTGTCTCCAGTTATGAGCCGGCTAACGGTTTATTGATAATCCCGGCGGTTAAGGCTTCCAGTGAAGCCAGTTCGGCAGCCTATAACAATGTCCGAATGAAGATAATGGCTCGAGACGAGCTAATTTTTCAGTTAGACAGTGTCGAAGTCAGTCAATAAGATGAGAAATAGAGGGGCTTATTGTTGTTTCTGACTTTTTGTTAACAATTGATTGAGATGGCCCAGCAGTTCATCTCTGAATTGATTTAGCCGGGGAATTTTGTTTGTTGCTTCATCCAAGTTTCCCTGATTTTTAAGCGCAACGAGCTCTTCTCCAAACTTATGAATTTTTTTATGCAGTGGAAGTATCATGCCATATTCTTCTAATGAGCTATAACGGAGTTTACCTTCACCGTTAAGCCACTGGCCAAAACGACAATCAGTATGTTTTATGGGGGGAAAAAGCGACTCTTCATGCACGATATAATTGGTTATCTCTTTAATCCAGGCGCGGTGTTCAATTCCCGCAAAAAGTAATGAAATATCATCGCTATTAATCCTGGTGGCGGTTTTCCAGCTTGGGTCAGGAACCCAGCTACTAAGCCAGTTAGGTAGGCTTTCCGGAGGCATCGGTTCGGCAATCTCGAATCCCTGTGCATATAAGCATCCGAGTTGTAATAATAATATCCCGTGTTCCTTGCTCTCAACGCCTTCGGCAATTACTTGACGCTGAAATGCCAATGACAGGCCCAATATCCCTTCCAGAATCGCCAGATCATCTGGATCATTAAGCATATTACTAATCAATGATCGATCAACTTTTAATATTTCAGCTGGTAAGTTTTTCAGATAGGTCAAGGAGGAATATCCGGTTCCGAAATCATCAATGGAAAATTTCACGCCGATTGCCCGGCATTCGCGGATCACTTTGGATACATGAATGACATCATTAAGAGCACTCGTTTCTAAGAGTTCCAGCTCAATGTATTGAGTGTCCAGATTGGGATAGCCTGCCAGTTTTTTCTTGAGGCGTTCGACGAAATTCGGCTGTTGCAGATGATAAGGTCCAATATTGATACTCAATGAAAGCTTCAAATCAGTTTTATGCCATATCGCCAATTGTTCCAGAGCGGTATCGATAACCCATTCACCTATCTCTATGGCAAGTGGGTCGGTTTCGATAATGGGTAAAAAATGCTTGGGTAATAAAAGACCCTGCTGGGGATGTTCCCAACGGATAAGAGCTTCTACTCCGATTACCTTGCCATTGTGCATATTTACTTTGGGTTGATAAAACAGAATAAATTCTTCACTGAAAAGAGCCTGACGAATCCTTTCCAGGCTCTCATGACGGTTTCTGACATTGCGGTCTTGTTTGGTATCAAATAATTTAAAACGATTTTTGCCGGCTTGCTTGGCTTGATACATTGCTTGATCGGCTTGTCGAACCAATTGCTCGGCATCCACGGATTGACTCTGGGGGAAAAAGGTAACACCCAAGCTGGCGGATACCCTAAGGCTCGTTTGATTCACGTTGACGGGTTGGGAAGCGGAGCTGAGCAAACGGTTCAACATGGGGATACAGTCCCCTTGTTCGCTAAGATCGACCAGTACCGCGACAAATTCATCGCCACCCAGGCGGGCTATGGTATCGCCTTCTCTTAAGCCGTCTTTCAGACGGCTGGTCAGGGTAATCAATAATTTATCCCCCATATCATGACCGTAATTGTCATTTATCTCCTTAAATCCGTCTAAATCAAGATAAACCACTGCTAGGAGCATTTTTCTCCGTTCTATTTGAGCCATGGTTTGAATCAGTCGGTCAGCGAAAAGAACTCGATTGGGTAATTTTGTTAAAGGATCGTAGTGGGCAATTTGTTCCAGTTGTTTCTGATAATCTTTCTGGCTGGTAATGTCTGAAAACAGACCGACATAATATTGGATTGTGTGCTCAGCATCATATACGGCATTGATACTTAACATTTCAGCATACACTTCTCCGTTTTTTCGCCTATTCCAAATTTCACCTAACCAACTTCCCTGCTCCTTCAGTTGACTCCACATTGCTGTGTAATATTCCGAATCTTGATGGCCGGAACGCAGTAAGCGAGGATTTTTTCCGAGTACTTCGGTGTGTGAATAACCGGTGATTCTGGAAAAGGAGTCGTTAACATCCAAAATGATGGCCTGCGCGTCGGTTATAATAATACCTTCGTTTGCATGGGTAAAAACATTCGCGGCCAATTGTAATTTTTCTTCTGCTTGTTTGCGCTCAGTAATGTCGGTTATAAATGCGAATGCACCCATGACCTGACGAGAATCGTCGCGTATGGTGGTCGCGCCGACGATGGTAGGGACGCTGCTGCCGTTTTTTCTCGTGAGGTTAATTTCGTAACGACGGTGCTCGGTAGAAGGAATTTTGGCAGTTTGCTGTTGAAACACCTTTTTATTCCTGGCATCCACAAAGTCGAAAATTGATCGGCCGATAATTTCATGGCTTTTATAGCCCAACATCTTACAAAGTGAGTTGTTGACATCAACCGTGTTTAGATTGGGATCGATCATCCAAAAACCTTCTGAGCTCGTTTCAATCAGCATACGATATTTTTTTTCACTTTCCTGTAAAGCCTGTTGTGCTAGTCTGAGTTGCGATATGTCTCGAGCGATGGCGACAACATAGGCTTCCTCTTTATCATTGATGAATTGAGTGCTGATCTCTACCGGAAAAATACTTTGATTTTGACTGACATGGTTGCTTTCAAATAACAGGCTGGGATTGTTTTTTAGTTCCTCCAGCCAACTAAGCCACTCTGAATGATTGTGAAAATTTTGATTGAAATGCCAGATATGCAATTGCATCAGGTCATTTTTTTCATATCCCAGACTCAGACATGCAGCCATGTTTGCATCGATGATGCGTGCGGAATCTGCTTCAAAGACAAAGATGGCATCGTTCGATTGATCCATTAAATGGCGAAAACGGCCCAGTTTATTCTCGATGTCCATTCTATCGGTTATGTTTCTAACGGACTCAATAATATTGTTTACCATGCCGTGTTCATTCTTAACCGGATAAACCGATATTTCCAACCAATCAGATTTGCCTTTTAGGGATGGAATCTGAACGATTTCAGTTTTAGATTCGCCGCTGGCAGCGGCATGAATAGATGGGCAATCAGTACATGGTGACGAACGATGACGGTATACTTGATAACACTTCTTTCCAACTAACGGCATGCGATCAGCATAATGTTTTTCCATCCAGAGATTGGTTCTGATAACATTAAAATCACGGTCCAGAACACTAACACCATTGGTAATGGCGTTAAAAAGGTTGCTGAGAAAATTTTCACTGTGTTTTAATGAATCTTCCGCGCGCTTACGCTCAGTGGTGTTTCTGAATACCGATTGAATGACTTTTTTACCCGGGATATTGAGTAGTTTTGATGTGACTTCACCGTAAACCAACAAGCCTGTCTTGGATTTGAATTGTGTTTCGTATTTTAGTTGCCGGGTTTTTTTAAGTTGGTATTGAAGTTGTTCATCAGCTATGTTGTTTTTAGAGTGATGAGGCTGAAATGCGGTTATGGAAAGATTACAGATCTCCTCGGCATCATATTCCAGAATATCGCAAATCGACTGATTAGCTTCCAAAATCTGTCCTTTGTTATCGTGAAGATAAATCCCGTCACCTGCCTGGTCAAACAGAATTCTATATTTGGTTTCCTGTTCCGTAATAGCCGATAGTGATTTTTCCAAATCATTTTTGGTTGCTTCGAGGGCGGCAGTTTTCAATGAAACCTGATGACTTATTTCCTCGTTTCTTTTAATCAGGTCCTGTTGTCTGGCTATATTAGATCGGACCAGAAAGAAGATTAAAATCGTGATGGTTATACTTAGCATTAAGGCTAAGTAAAATGGCCTTTTTGGAATCGAGTCAATTGATACAGATTTGACTACTTTTATCCACAGGCCTTGATTAGAAATATCAAGTTTTGACATTCGAATAAGCTGTAGAGAATGTTCCTCTTGATAATTGTCAATTGAAGCCAAGGAGGCTTTAGAATCAGCCGATAGGAGTAGTTCAACAGATAAGTCGTTTGCTATCCTGATATCGTAGAGCAATTTGTCTAGCTCAAAGCTAATGCCGAGTATGCCTCGCAAATCTTTTTCGTTTGCGTCCCTGTTATGAAAGGTTTTGCCTGCATACAGAGCTTGGAGCATCCAGTATGGGCCTATTTTTTTTAAGGCCCCTTCTGCTAATACCGCATGTGCTTTAGTCGAGTTTATGCTCTGATTTAGTGCCGTTTGAAGCTGTTTATTATTGTATATATCCAAACCCAATAGCATTACCGTGTTGATCTCAAAGGGTTCAATATATATTAAAGGAAGGTATTGCTGTTGCGCATTGATAGCTTGTAAACTGCCATTTAAGTCCTGTTTAATGGAAAATCCGGAATAACCTCGTTCTGACATCAGCTGTTCAAATTGTGTCCGTTGTTCTTGTCGGGTAAAATGAAAATAAGCAACGCTGCTTAAAAAAGGATATTCTTGAATAAAACGCTGGCTGACTATGCGGAATCCTTCCGCATCGGCATGTGGCATGGCGGCGAACATGCTGGATAGACTGTCTAAGCCGGATTGACCGATTAAAACTCGATTTAAAAGCTGATCGTGAATTTGTTGCGTTTCTGAGTATAATTCTTGATTCATGGATTTGTGAGCATATGACCATGCCAAAGAAAGGGATAAAATTATTAAAATTAAACAAAAAAACGCCGCCGAAAGTAGATTTAATCTTTTGATATCGGTTATTTTATTAAATATCATTTCACTTCCTGCGCGTTGTGTGATATCTCAATGGGTAAGCTAAAACCTCCCTGAAGCAATAGTTCTCGATTAAAAAACATTTTCCAACGCCGGTTGGCAACCACGGGGATTTGCTGCGGTGACATTCCTTTTAGTATCGCCAAAGTGACCTTGGCGGCCCATTCACCCTGCTCTTCGGGGATTTTAGTGATAGTTATCATGGCGTTAGGCGCTGCCCATTCCCAAGCTGTCAAGGTTAATGTATTGCTGTGTTTTTTTATAAATCGGCGATTTCGGCTTTTGTCCCAAGTATTTATACCGGCAGGGTTGCCGATGAAAATAAAATCGCTTTGTTGAGCATCTCCCCATGCTTTTTCCCAGGCATCTTGAGAAGAGACAAAATGACCTTCCAGTAAAATATTGTTTTTTGAGAATATCTCCTTAAGTCTTGTATACATTCTTCTTTGTGATAATACGTCAGCACTTAGAAAAACACCTGAATTGGCGTTAGGAAGAAACTTTTGAATGACTATCAGCAAGGGGCTTACCGGCGTGATTTCCACCATCCCCGTAGCATTTTGATAAGGGTAACCATAAGGCTGGGTAGAATTGTTTATTCCACAAAACACAACGGGTAAGTTGGCATTTTTTAAATAAGGCATCACTAAAAAACGGCTAGCATTATCATCGGCGGCAATCAACACATCCGGTTGGTATTCGTTGATTAATTTAAGGACTTGTTGAGCTTTAAGTTGTGCAAATTTTTCTGATTTGTTGCGTTTGGTATCCATAAAAAAATATTGGATTTGGCAGTTGTCTCGTAAAATTGGAACCATTCCATTTCGTATCCTTACATCCCATTCATATCCACTATGATAGGAGGATACATATAGACAGCGGGGTAATTGGTATTCTGAACAAAATAACGGAGCGGGGAATAAGAATACCAATAAAAAAAGGAAAACATACTGTTTAAATATCACCATGACAATAGCCATAAGTTTATTATGGATATCATACTACTAAATAGTATTAATAGTAATAAAAAATTATATTGTGCTGTACTTAATGACATTCCAATAAATAATTAATGACTTAAGAGTCAGCTAATAAATAAAACGCCGCGTTTTCCTATTTGAATGAAATATATATTTTAAGTAAATGAGGTTTCTTAGTCGTATAATGTAATAATGAACAACAGACCACTACAATTATTTCTTACCCCTTTTGCTCTTGATAGCCGATATCAAATTACCAGTTGGTTATTTCTAAAACTATTGGCTCTGGTCTATGCAATAGCATTTGTGTCATTAGCGGTACAGATCGTCGGTCTGGTCGGAGAGCAGGGCATACTGCCGGTAACCGAACTGCTGGAAGAGGTGCGGCAACGGCATGGATATGAAGCCTGGATGCGTCTGCCGACTTTGTTTTGGTTAAATGATAGCGACTGGTTCTTACTCTTGGTCAGTTGGTCGGGCTGTGCGATTGCATTGTTGGTATTTTTTGGCAAGATGAACCGTATTGCTTTGATAGGGTTATTTGTCCTGTATCTCTCTCTTTTTCATGCTGGACAAACCTTTCTCAGTTTTCAATGGGATACCCTATTATTGGAATCTGGCTTTTTAGCTATTTTCATATACCGTAATCCTTCTTATTTAATGATATTTTTATATCATTGGTTATTGTTTCGGGTGCGTTTCTTATCTGGATTATCAAAGCTAATTAGCGGTGACCCAACCTGGTCCGGTTTAACCACCTTAAATTACTATTTTGAAACCCAGCCTTTACCGCATATTGGAGCCTGGTATGCCCATCAGTTACCAGAATGGCTGTTAAAAGCTGGAACTCTTGGGGTACTGTTTATGGAATTGATCGTACCATTTTTTATATTCCTGCCTCGACCTTTTAGGATTTTTGCGGCGATTAGCACCATTCTTTTACAATTGATTATTATCGCTACCAGTAATCATAATTTTATTAATCTATTAACGATTCTACTCTGTCTGTTTTTACTGGATGATAAAATATTGTCCAAGTTTCTTCCTCAATGGTTATTAAAGAAAACGGATATCCAAATTACCCAGATAACGACATCGATTTGGGATATTAAAAAATGGTTAAGTGGAACAATGGCGGTACTATTGGTGATTATCAGTTTGAGTCAGATCTACTGGTATGTCTTTAATCAGCCATTACAGCCACCGTTTCGGAATATTGCCGTAATAGGTCCACGCTTTGGATTTGGCAATGTCTATCATGTTTTCCCAACCATGCAGACTGAGCGTCAGGAATATCAGATTGAAGGGAGTTATGATGGTGAAACCTGGTATGCTTATCAATTTAAATTTAAACCGGGACCATTATCGCAGGCTCCGCGTTTCAATGTTCCACATCAACCCCGTCTGGATTGGATGATCTGGTTTGTGCCGCCACAATTTGCTGAAATGAATGAATTTTTTGAGCGGCTTATGCATCGTTTATGGCGAAATGAACAATCGGTGACAGCATTGCTAGCCCATAATCCCTTTCAGGGTATGGAGCCTCCCAAATATCTACGGGTTTTGGTTTTCCGCTATCAATTTACCAATGTTCAGGAACGGGAAGAAACGGGAAACTGGTGGAAGGCGGAATATTTAGGAGTTTATCCCAATGTTCCGCGTAGAATGCCATAACTTACCTTGTTATTTTTTTAGTTCGGAACGCTCCTCAAATAGCATTTCATTTAAGTGCTTAGCCACATTGGCCAAATCGGCTTGCTCCTTTTTAATCTTTTCATTATTCAAGGCCGCATCTAAAAGTCCCATAACCGTGGATTTATCACTGGAAGTTAAAGAATAAACAGCAATAGTAGCGCTATAACGAGGAACTTTCTGTAAGGTATTTTCGTAATCAAGCATGTCCTTAATGCGTTCACAGCAGATTTGAGCATGCTCTTCGGTGGTATTGGGGAGGATCACAATAAATTCATCACCGCTATAACGGCAGGGTTTGTCAACTTCACGGGTAGCTTGTTTCAAAATTTCAGACATGGAAACTAATACTTTGTCACCGGCTTCGTGTCCCCAGGTATCGTTAAGGATCTTAAAATTATCGATATTGATAATGATCAGAGAAGAAGGTGTGTTGTAACGCTCTTTCAATTGTAACTCAATATTTAAAAAACTATCAAAACTACTTTTGTTATGTAAGCCCGTTAATGCATCGCTACTGGTCAGCTTTTGTAAGGCTCGATAAAAATAGGCTTTTTCAATAGCGATGGCTGCAAAGTCAGCGATAGTAGTGAGAATTTTCAGCTCGAACTCGGAGAAAGGCTTGCCGTCAAGTTTATTGATTAATTCGATAACACCAAAAACAGTTTGACCTGATACCAGCGGTACTCCGATAATGGATTTAGTTTTAAAGCCGGTAAAACCATCCACCCGATCAGAAAAACGGGGATCATTGTCTACGTCGTCGGTCAATACCGCCTCTTTATTGGCGGCAATCCATCCGGCAATCCCTTCATCTGCTAGAAGCGTTTTTCCAATCAATTTCTTGCTACCTTCACCAATGGCGACGGCAAACTTTAGTTTATTGCTGTCTTGTTCTTTTAATAGCAAGGACCAATACTCGGGCGCAAAAATGTCACCAATCTGTTGCATTACCTGTTCTAAAGTATCTTCAATGGTATTGCTGCGAGAAATTGCTTTACCTATTTCAATAAAATGAGACAGTTTGACTAGGCCTTCGGCATCGAAATTGTTTGTTTTATTTTCATCCATAATGGGATTCACGTTATTTGAGTAAGTATAAATATAGCTGCCAATTTATTCATTTTCCATTAGCTCTTGCCAAAATTGGTTAATATGTTGACGCTCTTCGCTAAAGCGTTCGTCATTAGCCAGGCCTGCAACTTCCTGTAATGCTTGAGCATGCATAAAGTCTCGATACCTTTGATAAATTTCGATTAAGCTATCGCCAAAATTGTTTTCGATAATTTGGGTTTGTATCAGAGATTCCAACATACGAATATTGTCCGTATAGGCAATAACTTCAGGGTATTGGTGTGCATGCCCTAAAACCAGATATTGAACCATAAACTCAATATCAACAATTCCTCCGGCAGCCTGCTTAACGTCAAATTGTCCGGCTTTTTTCTTTTCCAAAGAAGTACGCATTTTGAGGCGCATTTCCAAAACTTTTTGGCGCAAATCACTCTTATCGCGAGATTGTGCTAATACTTCCTGACGAACTTGTTGGTAGGCTTTCTTTAGGGAATTTTCATCCCCTGCGACTATACGGGCGCGACACAGTGCCTGATGTTCCCACAGCCAGGCTTTTTCCAGCTCATATTTTCTAAACGTTTGTAGCGATGTGGCCACCAGACCTGAATTACCGTTGGGTCGAAGACGCATATCACATTCGTATAAAATACCTGAATAAGTGCGGGTACCTAAAATATGCATAATCCGCTGTCCCATACGGGTAAAAAACAAGCCGTTTTTATTGCTCTTTTCGCCACTGGTAAGGCCATTCTCAAAACCATCATCATAGATGAATACCAAGTCCAGATCGGAACCATAACCCAGTTCCAAGCCACCGACTTTGCCAAAGCCTAAAATGGCAAATCCTTGTCCCGGTGTGACCGGTCCGCTGCCAGCCAGCGGGTGTTCTGGATGGTATTGCGGCGTTCCCAGTTTTTTTGCAGTATCGTGCCAGGCGGTTAATATCACTTGGTCCAACACCACTTCTGCAATCCAGGTCAAATAGTCGCTGACCTTCATTACCGGCAATGCACCGGTGGTGTCGGCAGCTGCTACCCGCAGTGAGTGAGTTTGCTTAAAGTGGCGTAGCACCTCCATGCGTTGTTCCAGATCCGCATCGTCGACCTGGCTAAGACGTTGGTTTAAATCATCTCGTAAAGCATCTTTATCTAATGGTGAATAAAGTACTCGAGGATCGAGCAATTCATCTAGTAGAGCGGGAATACGGGTGAGTTCTCGGGCAATCCAGGCACTGCTGCTACACAACTTTACCAGTTGTGATAATGCCAGAGGATTTTCGATCAATAAAGCCAGATAGACAGAACGACGGCAGGTTGTTTCGAACACGCTGAGTAAACGTTTTACTACCTCAGTCTGCATATCTGCGGATAAATCAATCGCGGTCAAAGCATTAAGGATCATCGGCATTAAATTGTCCAGCCGTTCACGTCCCTTACCGGACATTTTACGATAATTGGAAGAGCGTCTAAAGACGAGTAGTTGCTCGAGAATCTCTGGTGCGTGGCTATAGCCACTTTGCTGCAGGAGTTCGACTGCACTATCTTTATTATCGCTATCATGCTCTTCAAGGTGCGGAAGGTTTTTACGCCATAATACCGACATATCATCTTGTTCCGGCAAGCCCTGTTCTTGTTCGGATTCGATTTGCGGGGCCTGAAATAATTGTGAAAAGTTGGTTTCCACTTGCTGGCGATGATATTCCAATTGACTGGAAAAGCTTTCCCAGTCATCAAAGCCCATGGCAAAAGCAAGACGTAATTTAGGATAGTCAAAATCGGGGAGCAAGTGAGTCTGTTGGTCGTTAAGCTCTTGTAAACAATGTTCCGTTTTTCTCAGAAACACATAGGCCTGTAGCAAGTCATATGCGACATAGCGGGGAATAATTTCCCGTTCGGCCAGGAAATTGATAACTTTTTGCACTTGGCGTTCTTGTAACTCTGTTTCCCTACCACCTCTTAAAAGTTGAAAGGCTTGGGCTAAGAATTCAATCTCGCGAATACCTCCTGCCCCCAGTTTAATATTGTGTTCCATACGTTTTTGCTTTACTTCGTGAGCAATCATTCCTTTCATTTCACGTAGGGATTCAAAAACGCCAAAATCGATATAACGTCTATAGATAAATGGGTTTAACGATTTTTCCAACATTTGTTTATCAACTTCGTCACCGGTTATCATGCGGGCTTTTATCATGGCATAGCGTTCCCACTCCCTACCATGGGTGGCAAAGTAGTTTTCCATGGCATCGATAGTAATCGCTAATGGCCCACTTTGACCAAATGGACGTAAGCGCATATCTACACGGAAAACATAACCATGGGCAGTGCGATCATTGAGCAGTTTGATTAATTGCTGACCGAGTTTAATAAAGTATTCGTTATTACTGATGGAACGTTTGCCGTCAATGGTCTTTCCATGTTCGGGAAAGACAAAAATAAGATCGATATCGGAGGAAAAGTTCAGCTCGTAAGCACCCAATTTTCCCATTCCCAGAGTGATCATTTGTAACTCACGTCCATCGTCATCGACCGGGATTCCGAAGTCGACTTTTTGTTTATTATTTAACCATTCAAGTCCACCTTTAATGCAGTGATCGGCTAGCTGTGAGAGGTCATGCATTGATTCTTCCAATTCGGCACTCCCGGCCAAGTCGCGCCATGCAATGCGAATCATTTGTCGATTACGATATTCGCGTAGATTTTGTACCAACAACGGCAGAGTGAGTTGTTCGGAAAATAGCTCCTGGGAGTCGGTTTGCCAGTCAGACAAGTTTTTACTGCTATGGTAATCGTTGTTATCTAAAGCATCGAAAATCCATTCCGGTTTACGATTTAGAAACTGTAAAATAAAGTCACTACAGACCAGTACCTTAATGACTTCCAGGTATTCTTGCTCGCTAAACTGTCTGCTATCGGCTAGTTCTTGACGTTTGCTTTCGAATTGTGTGAAACATTTTGATGCCTGATCGTGTAGGTCACTAGGAAAACCCTTGAGTAACTGCTCTAACATATGAAATATCCTGGATATTTTAATTGGGGACTCCGACAACCTGAATCTCGCATTTTCAGGTAGTTTGGGTATAATAACGGTTTTCATTAACTTGGGTCTAGATTAACAATGATTGTACCAGTAATTTTATCTGGCGGCTCCGGTAGTCGCTTATGGCCTCTTTCTCGGGAATTAAATCCAAAACAGTTCCTACCCTTAGTAGATGATGACTCCATGTTACAGGGAACCTTAAATCGTTTACAAGGTTTGGATGGGTTGGCCGAACCTATTGTTGTTTGTAATGAAAGTCATCGCTTTTTGGTCGCGGAACAGATGCGGGCTATTGGTTATGAACATTCGGCAATCATCTTGGAACCTAAAGGTAGAAATACTGCTCCGGCTATTAGTGTAGCAGCCTTGCACTTGCAAGCCAAACAAGATGATCCGGTGATGTTGGTCCTCCCTGCTGACCACGTTATTACCAATTTAGAAGCTTTCCATAAAACTTTGAATGTTGGTAAACAATTAGCTGAACAAGGTAAACTGGTTACTTTTGGTATCGTTCCCACATGTCCGGAAACCGGTTATGGGTATATACAGCAAGGACAAAGTGTTGAGAAGCAAACATCAGCATATCAAGTGGCTCGTTTTGTGGAAAAGCCTGATTTAGCAACGGCTCAGATCTATCTGGATAGCGGCGAATATTACTGGAATAGTGGAATGTTTATGTTTCGTTGTTCGGTCTTATTGCGAGAGTTGGAAAAATTTAATCCGGAAATGGCCAGTAGCACCGCCAAGGCATTGAATCAGGCATGTAGCGATTTTGATTTTATTCGTCTGGATAAGGAGAGCTTTATGGCTTGCCCCAGTGATTCTATCGATTATGCCGTTATGGAAAAAACCTCCCAATCAGTCGTTGTTCCTTTGGATGCCAATTGGAATGATGTAGGAGCTTGGGATGCCTTATGGGATATTGGGGAAAAAGATCAAAATGGTAATGTTGTACACGGTGATATCATTAGTGAATCGGTTGAAAATAGTTTTATTTATTCCAGCAATCGCCTAGTAGCGGCTATTGGAATGCAAGATTGTGTTATAGTGGAGACAGCCGATGCGGTTTTGGTGGCGGACAAGAATCAGGCCCAAAAAGTTAAACAGGTTGTAGAAAAATTAAAATCCGGTTCACGGGAAGAGGCCTATCTGCATCCACGAGTTTATAGGCCTTGGGGTAGCTATGAAACCTTAGATGAGGAACATCGCTTTAAAGTTAAGCGGATTATTGTTAACCCTGGAGCCGCATTATCCTTACAAATGCATCATCATCGAGCCGAGCATTGGGTGGTAGTAAGGGGAACTGCCAAGATAACCAAAGGCGATGAAGAATTTGTACTCACTGAAGATCAGTCCACCTATATCCCACTGGGGACAACTCATAGTTTGGCAAATCCAGGGGTGATCCCTCTGGAGATAATTGAAATTCAATCAGGAAGCTATTTAGGTGAAGATGATATCGTACGTTATAGCGATAATTATGGTCGAGTTGAATAAAAAGACACAGTAATTTAAGGAAAAACATAATAATATGGATACTCCTGTTCAAGAGGAACCACTTTTTACGCTCGATTATGCGGATCATCGAATAACGGTTTTGGGGACTGCGCACATCTCTAAGGCTAGTGCCGACAAGGTCAAGGAATTATTGGCCAGCGGTGATTATGATACGGTAGCAGTAGAACTCTGTCCAAATCGCTATAATAGTTTGGTTAATCCGGATATGTTGGCCAATATGGATCTGTTTAAGGTCATTAGAGAGGGTAAAACCTCGATGGTTATGGCTTCTCTGGCATTAGGTGCTTATCAACAGCGATTAGCGGAAGAATTTGGCATTCAACCAGGCGCTGAAATGCATATGGCCATCAATCAAGCGCGTGAGCTGGATTATGAGGTGGTATTAATCGATAGAGATATCGGTACTACGTTAAAACGTGTCTATGCCAGTGTTCCCTGGTGGAAGAAGATGTTGGTCGTCAGCGGTTTAATGGCTAGTGTCATTAGTCGGGAAAAAGTCACTGAAGAAGAAATTGAACGTTTAAAAGATGGCGACATATTGGAAACCACCTTTGCCCAGTTTGCCGAACAAGAAAAAGATCTGTTTGGCCCTCTGATTGACGAGCGGGATCGTTATATGGCTTCAAAATTAGAGGAAGCCGTTTCGCAACCCGGTCAAAAACGGATTTTAGCGGTGGTAGGGGCCGGGCATTTACAGGGCATTAAAAATTACCTAAAAGAGTATATTGATTCAATTTCGGTTGATGATAGTGAAAATTTAAATAGATCACGAAGCAATATTTCCGAATTGGAACAATTACCGTCAAAAAAGAATTGGTTAAAGTATTTCCCCTGGCTCATTGTAGGACTGATTTTATTCGGCTTTACCATGGGCTTCCAACGTAGTCCTGAACTGGGATGGGAAATGGTAATGGATTGGGTATTAATCAATGGTGGTTTATCGGCATTAGGTGCTTTGATTGCTACCGCACACCCGATTACCGTTTTGGGCGCTTTTGTGGCCGCGCCATTAACCTCTTTAAATCCTATGATTGGTGCCGGTATGGTTACTGCGGGCATTGAAACTTGGATACGCAAACCTAGCGTTGGCGACTTTAGCCGCTTACGTCAAGATACCACCAGTGCTAAGGGGTGGTGGCGTAATAAAGTAGCACGTACCTTATTGGTATTCTTTTTTAGTACCCTCGGTTCTGCTATTGGTACTTATGTGGCAGGTTTTAAAATATTTGAAAAGCTCGTCAATTAATTTCCTTATGGTAAAGGTTAAACTTTTCCCGAACTTACACGGATAATGTTTGATAAGTCCTTAATTTGTTTTATGCATTGGTATTTCTTACTTCCCAGTTCCTGTTGTACTGCTTTTGCTTGATCATAACCGTGCTCGATTAGAATCCTACCATTATCGCGCAGATGTCTTTTAGCGGCGGCTAGAATAATTCTAATATCGTCTAGTCCATCAGGACCGGAGGCCAGGGCACTTCGAGGTTCAAAACGGACATCCCCTTGTTGTAAATGAGGATCGTTGTCTACAACATAAGGTGGATTAGATACGATGAGATGAAAATAGTATTCCACAACACCGTTTAACCAGCTACCTTGATAAAAATAGACGTTGCCAATTTTTAATTGTTTGGCATTCCGTTTAGCTATTTTTAAGGCAGAGTATGAGTAATCCACTGCATAGACATTTGAGCGAGGACGTTCCTTGGCAAGTGCCAAAGCAATCGCTCCACTGCCGGTGCCTAGATCGAGGATATTCCATTCTGCCTTTTCAGGAATGCAGTTCAATGCCGCTTCGACTAATGTTTCGGTATCGGGTCTGGGTATTAAAGTCGATTGGTCTACTTCCATTTCCATAGACCAGAATTCCCTTTTGCCGGTGATATAAGGAACTGGTATTCCTTTCAAGCGTTGCTGCAAACAAGAATAAAAAAATTTCAGCTGTTCGGCACTTGGTTGATATTCCGGCCAGGTTCTTAAAAAGGCTCTATGATAAGTGCGCTCGGATGGGTAATAGTTTAGGGCATGTAATAGCAATACTTCTGCATCTAATTGCGGTGTATCAGATAAGCTTTTTAAATCTTGGCAGGCATCTCGTAACAGGGCAGCAATAGAGTTGGAAAGCATAATGTATCGTTTAATATTGCCGCTAGAGTTTTGCTTATCCGACCTTATAGTTAAATTATTGGTCGCCGGACATGGCGGCTAGTTGATCCGCTTGGTATTCATTGATTAGGGGATCAATCACTGATGCCAGAGCACCGTTCATCACTTCCTCTAATTTGTATAAGGTCAGGTTTATCCGGTGATCGGTTATTCGCCCTTGGGGATAATTGTAAGTACGAATGCGTTCACTGCGATCACCGCTTCCTACTTGCAAGCGGCGATTTTCAGATTGTTCCGCTTGTTGTTTTTCCTGTTCGGCTGCTAGCAGACGGGAAGATAACATTGCTAAAGCTTTAGCCTTGTTTTTATGTTGTGAACGTTCATCCTGACATTCTACGACCACCCCTGTAGGTAAGTGGGTAATCCGAATAGCGGAATCGGTTTTATTAACATGCTGACCACCGGCACCTGAGGCCCTAAAGGTATCAATTTTTAGATCTTTTGTATTAATATCGACTTCTTCGATATTCTCTACTTCCGGAATAATAGCTACTGTGCAGGCTGAAGTATGAACACGACCCTGAGATTCGGTTTCGGGTACTCGTTGTACCCGATGAGCACCGGACTCGAATTTTAATTTGGAATAGGCACCATGTCCTACAATTCGGGCTACGACTTCTTTGTAACCGCCATGTTCCCCTAAGCTTTCGGACATTAATTCCACTTGCCATCTTTGTTGTTCGGCGTAACGACTATACATTTTAAACAGGTCACCGGAAAAAATAGCCGCTTCGTCACCGCCGGTTCCGGCTCGGATCTCCAGATAGATGTTGTTGTTGTCGTTGGGATCTTTGGGGAGCAACATCATCTGCAGTTTTAAGGAGATGGACTCTATTTGTTCTTTGGCTTCTTTTAATTCCTCGGACGCCATCTGTTTGATTTCAGGATCGCTATCCTGCATCATCTCTAAGGCTTCTTCTCGGTTATTAATATTTTGATTGTAGTCAGAAAAACAGTCTACAACCGGACCCAATTCAGCATATTCTTTAGATAGGTCCCTAAAACGATTCTGATCAGCAATGACATCCGGATCGGATAATAACATTGCTATTTCTTCATGGCGTTCGGAGAGTGTTTCAAGTTTGGAAATTATAGAAGCTTTCAATGGTTATTTTTCTTCGTCAAGATTAAATAAAGTACAAGCTGCGGTGATGAGATCTTCTCGATCGTCCACTCCAGCTTGTTTAATTTGTATACTGGGCTGATGGATTATCTTATTGGTTAGCTGCTTGGCTAACTCCTGTACCACTTGTTCTGGGTTTCGGCCATTTTTTAGTTGTTTTTGAGCATTCGCCAAGGCTTTATCTCTAATGGATTCGGCTTGTTCTCGGTAGCGTCGCAGGGTACCTATGGCATTTAAGGACTTCAGCCAGGACATAAAATGGCTGACTTGGGTTTCAATAATATCTTCAGCTTTTAGAGCCGCTTCTTGACGCGATTTTAACCCTTCATTAATAATTTCCTGGAGATCATCAACGGTATAAAGGAATACATCTTCCAACTCACCGACTTGCTCTTCAATATCACGAGGTACGGCAATATCTACCATAAAGATAGGACGATGTTTACGTATTTTGATTGCTTCTTCTACCGCACCTTTTCCTAATATTGGCAAGGGACTGGCGGTTGAGCTAATCACAATATCTGCTTCGGCAAGATGAGCTGGGATCTCTTCTAAGGCGATGGCATAACCATCAACCTCTTTGGCCAGATTATGGGCTTTTTTCAATGTCCGATTGGCAATTATAGTGCGTCCGATATCGGATTCTTTAAGATGTCTAGCCACCAATTCGATGGTTTCACCGGCTCCAATTAAGAGCGCGGTATGTTCATCGAAATCGCTAAAAATCTGTTTGGCCAAGCTGACCGAAGCAAAAGCGACCGAGACGGGACTGGCTCCGATTGCCGTATCGGTTCTTACTTGCTTGGCACATGAAAATGTATGCTGAAATAGTTTGTGTAAAAGCTGTCCTATACAACCTGCTTCTTGCGCAACACTAAAAGCGGTTTTCATCTGGCCTAAGATCTGAGGTTCACCCAGAACCATTGAGTCGAGTCCACTGGCCACGCGTAGCATATGCTTTACGGCGTCATCCTGAGAATGTAGATAGAGATATTCACTAATATCGACTTCATCAAGGGCATGGTGAGTTTTTAGCCACTCGACAATGGTTAAATTGTCAGATGATAGCTCGCAGTATATTTCAGTGCGATTACAAGTTGAAAGGATCGCGGCCTCATTCACTGCTTCATGTGAAGTTAGATCACGCAGTGCATCGTGGATTTTATCTGGAGAGAAAGATAATCGCTCACGAATTTTTACCGGTGCGGTTTTATGGTTAATGCCTAAAGCAAGAAATGTCATCGATTAATAATTCAGTTTCTTAAGAACTATGCCATATGGTTCATTTGGAAAAATAATTGCCTTTGCCTATTTTTCAACAATTAGTGTTTAATTCATAGAACAGGCTATTCTCCGAGATATTCAAGCAAAACTCAAGAGCTGAAATAAAAGCTTAGCTATTTTTATAGCGCTATTCTAAAATTTTTGTTGATTAATATTGTTATATTGACATATTACGAATACTATTAACAGCAACTGAATAACGCTTTTTAAAGGATAGCCCATTGTTTGATATTTGCTTAGTGAGTTACTGGAGAGCAAAGACTGGATTGTTTTCATTTATCATTGGAGTTGCGGTTTTTTTATCATCCTGTAGCAATGTGCCTCAAGTTGAGCAGCCGGTTGGAGCAGATAAAAGCAACACATCTGAAACTGAAAGTTCCACTGAACAATATCCTGAACATCCCCTTACAGAAGATATTCTATATGATTTCACCCTGGCAGAAATTGCAGCGCAAAGAGGTGAAAATAAAATCGCATTTGAAAAATATTATGCGTTGGCAAAAAAGACCGGTGATCCGAGAATCGTCAAATCGGCGGTAAGAATTGCCTTAATATCTAAAAATGAAGCCGATATTCGTACCGCCGTAAGCCTGTGGGGCGAACTTGAACCTGATAATTTAGAAGTTCAACAGGTATTAGCAGTGGCGTTGATTGGAATTTCTCAAGATGATCTGGCGGCCAAAAGTCTGGTAAACATGCTGCAGCTTAGTGCTAATAGAGCCGACGGTATGCGGCGAGTAAATATGATTTTATCTCAGGTTAAAGAATCCGAAAGACTCTATAAGCTTCTAGAAATTGTAAATAAAGCATTTCCCGAAGACTACTATAGTACTTTATATGAAGCTAAATTTTCTCTTAAATACGGAGATTTTGAGCGCGCTGAAAAAAATATTCTCAAAGCTTTGGAATATAATCCTGATGATTTTACTGCGGTGATGCTTAAGATTAATTTGCTTAAACGTACCAGTCGCAACCAAGAAGCGGAAAAGACATTTCTAGAGGCTATCCCGAATAGTTCGGATTCATCCTTAATACGCTTAGAATATGCTAAGTTCCTAATTGAAAATCAGAAAATAAAGCCTGCTATAAAACAATTGGAAATTATAGCCAATGATAGTGGAGAAAAAGGTGATATTTTATATGCCATCGGCTTGTTAGCCATGGAAGTCAAAGCTTACGATAAGGCGGATCATTTTTTTAAAAAACTATATGCCTTGCAGGACCGTCAAATACAAGGCGCTTTTCTGATGGGAAAACTGGCAATCGCTAGAAAGGATAATGAGGCAGCTTTACACTGGTTTTCTAAGGTTCTAAGTGGCAAGTATCTATATGAGTCGGTTTTACATCGAGCGATTATCCTGTCGGATAAAAAGCGATTTCAGGAAGCGATACAAGTACTGGATAATCATAATGAAGAGACGGGTAAGAATCGGCGTAATCAACTTCGATTAAAAGCGGAAATTCTCAATTCAGCAGAAAAGTTTCAAACCTCCTACGATGTCTACACTGAAATATTAAATGAAGATCCCAAAGAAGCAGAAGTTTTATATGGTCGAGCGATGGTCGCTGAGAAGTTGGGGCGGATCGATTTAATGGAACAGGATTTGCTGAAAATTATTGAGATGAATCCAAAGGATGGGCATGCTTTAAATGCATTGGGATACACCCTGACGGTAAATACAAACCGTTACGACGAAGCTAAATCTTATATTCAGAGAGCCTTGGAAATTGATCCCAATGATATGGCCACAATCGACAGTATGGGATGGATACTATATAAGCAGGGGCATCTATTAGATGCTTTGGGCTATTTGAAACGTGCCTATGAAATGGAGCATGATCCGGAAATTGCCGCGCATTATGGTGAAGTATTATGGAAGTTGGAAAATAAAACTCTGGCTAAAGAAGTTTGGCAAAAAGCACTGCAAAGCTTCCCAACACATCCAATTTTAAAAGCAACCACAAATAAATTTCTGAAGTGATAAAAGTCGTTCTCAACCCACTCTTCTATGTATTGATCGGCTGTTTTTTGGCTTCCTGTTCGACTGTCGATATTAGTGAACAAGTTACACAGCCAGAAGACAAAAAAAAGGCCTTAGTTGATCTTTTGCCGGAGAGTTGGAGTGTCCGTGGTCGAATTGCCGTATTACATCCGGACGAAAATTGGCATGCTCATTTTGTTTGGCGGCAAAAAAAAGAAAATTATCAACTTAAATTTAGCGGTCCACTAGGACAAACACAATTATTTGTTGAGCATAAACAAAACCCTCAAACTAATGAGCAATTTAATACCCTGATTATGGGCGATAACAAATATCAGAATAATCAATCTATGGAACTACTTTTAGAACAATTCAGTCCGGTAAATATTCCCTTAACTTCATTAAAATATTGGTTGTATGGTCAGCCCAATCCGTATACACCTTTTCAAGTTACAAAAGATAAAGAAGAAAAAATAATTCAATTACATCAATTAGGATGGCTTATCGACTTTAAGAAATATCAAAATTCTCTACCATGGGTTTACCCCAATAAGATTACCGCACAAAAAAGACAGCATAAAATTAAAGTTTTCATCAAGCAACGGGAATTTGAAGGGTGATTTTTGACCCAGCTATAAAAATCTGGAATGCACCGGCCAAGCTGAATCTGTTTTTGCATATTACAGCAAGAAGAGAAGATGGTTTCCATGATTTGCAAACTATCTTCCAATTTATAGACTTTTGTGATCAGCTCCAGTTTAAAACGCGTCGTGATAGTCAAATTATTCGTCATTACAACGCGCCTTTAATTGAAGCGGAAAATGATCTCATTGTGAGGGCTGCTAAATTATTGCAACAAAATGGTAAAAACAACAGAAGTAAAACTACTGGGTTGGATATCTATTTAAGTAAAAAATTGCCAATGGGAGGCGGAGTTGGTGGAGGTAGTAGCGATGCTGCAACAACTCTGGTGGCATTGAATAATCTTTGGCAGCTAAATTTATCCGAAAACGAATTAGCTCATTTAGGATTGCAATTGGGGGCAGATGTCCCTGTTTTTGTTCATGGTCAGGCAGTATGGGCGGAAGGTGTTGGCGAACGTTTTACGGCAATCGAAATACCGGAACCTTGGTATGTGGTAATAATACCCGAAGTTCATGTTTCAACCGCGGAATTATTTTCTCATCCGGAGTTACGACGAGATATGCCATTAATATCTTTATCCGATTATAAACCGGGTAGCGGTGAAAATGTTTTTGAAACTCTTGTTCGTCATGATTATCCGGCTGTGGATGTGGCTCTGAAATGGTTGAACAATTACGCACCTTCTAGAATGACGGGTACAGGATCCTGTGTTTATGCCCCCTTTGATTCGGAAGCCCAAGCGTTAAATTGCCTCAATCAATTACCCGAACAGATGAAAGGATTTGTTGCTAAAGGAAGGAATATTTCCCCCTTATATGAAAATTAAAAATTTTTTTATTTTTTTCAAATTTAAGGGTGACAAGTAAAAAATTTCAGCGTATAATCCCCCCACTTTAAAACATCCAATCTACTACTGGGCCGTCGCCAAGCGGTAAGGCACTGGGTTTTGATCCCAGCATGCGCAGGTTCGAATCCTGCCGGCCCAGCCATTATTTTTAATTGCTGTTATCTTAAAATTGAAGGTAAATACATTTTCAATTGAATAAAATAATCCTGATAAACTATGACAGCAAAATACTCCTTCACTGATTTATACAAGTATAAAGCCAGATTAATCCATCTTATTAATGAGGAATAGGCAAGTGTCTGATACTGATACTGGAATGATGGTTTTTTCGGGAAATGCCAATCTCCCGTTAGCGAAAAGTATAGTTGGCCATCTTAATTTGCCTTTGGGTAAAGCCTTTGTTGGAAAGTTTAGCGATGGTGAAATTATGGTGGAGATTATGGAAAATGTGCGAGGCAAGGATGTTTTTATCGTTCAGCCTACCTGTCAGCCCTCCAATGATAATCTGATGGAGTTGATGATTATGGCAGATGCATTGAAACGTTCATCCGCTCGTAGGATTACGGCTGTTGTGCCCTATTTTGGCTATGCACGTCAGGATAGACGACCTCGCTCCGCTCGAGTAGCAATCACCGCCAAAGTACTGGCTAATATGCTCAGCGGTGTAGGGATTAACCGTATGCTAACGGTCGACTTGCATGCCGATCAGATCCAAGGCTTTTTCGATATGCCGGTAGATAACGTTTATGCCTCTCCAATTTTATTAGGAGATATTTGGCGTCAAAAGCATCCGGAATTAATGGTGATCTCACCCGATGTCGGTGGTGTGGTTCGGGCGCGTGCTCTGGCAAAACGTTTAGATGATGCAGACTTGGCTATTATTGATAAACGTCGACCCAAGGCTAATGTAGCCAAGGTGATGAATATCATTGGTGACGTTGAAAATCGTTCATGTGTATTGATCGACGATTTGGTCGATACCGCTGGAACACTGTGTCAGGCAGCAAAAGCATTAAAAGATCATGGTGCAGCTAAAGTGCTAGCCTATGCTACGCATCCGGTATTATCCGGTGCGGCAATCGATAATTTGAATAATTCAGTACTGGATGAATTGGTCGTTACGGATACTATTCCTTTGAGCGAAACGGCTCGGGAATGTGGTGTTATCCGTCAATTAAGTATTTCGATGATATTGTCTGAAACCATAAATCGCATTAATCGCGAAGAGTCAGTCAGTTCATTATATATGGATTAGGGTATTTCACCCTGACCTGGAGTTTTCCAGGAAAATAAGTATTTATCATTGGTCGCGGTGATAAATGGGACTCCTGAAATAGATTTCAGGAACTAACTTTTGGAGATAAAAATGAGTACAGATTTTGTAGTTAATGCAGAATTAAGAACAGATTCAGGGAAAGGTGCGAGCCGCCGCCTGCGTCATCAAGGTAAAGTGCCTGCAGTAATGTACGGTGCCGGTAAAGAACCGACCATGTTGACTGTGGCGCATAATGAAATTTTTCGTTCGACTGAGGACGAAGCTTTCTTTTCGCACATTTTAACGGTCAATTACGATGGCAACAGCGAAAAAGTGATCATAAAAGACATGCAGCGTCATCCCGCTAAAGTGCAAATTATGCATATTGATTTCCAGCGGATTGATGAAACTCATGCTCTGCATGTTAATGTTCCATTACACTTTATCAATGAAGATAAGGCTCCTGGTGTGAAAGTGGGCGGTCTTGTTTCGCATCTAATGACTGATGTCGAAGTAAGCTGTTTACCTAAGGACTTACCAGAATATTTAGAAGTTGATATATCTGCATTAGAGCTAGGCAGTTCCATTAATTTGTCAGAAATTAGCTTGCCTGAAGGTGTTTCCATTATGGCATTAACACATGGTGAAGAGAATGACTTGCCAGTAGCTGTTATAAACATGCCTCGTGGACCTAAGGACGATGAAGCAGCAGGTGAAGGCGAAGAGGCAGCTGGCGAAGACGCTGGCGAATAAGCCATAAAGCTGCTTGGCATAATTGGGAACCGGTGTTATTGATGTGTCAATTATTAAATTAGTCGTTGGCTTGGGAAATCCAGGTAAAGAATACGAAAATACACGTCATAATGTTGGTTTCTGGTTAGTCGACCAGTTAGCACATATACATAAGCAGCATTTCAAATCAGAAAGTAAATTTCTAGCCGAAGTATGTAAGGTTAATATTTCCGGCCATCCCGTTTGGTTGTTAAAACCACAGACCTATATGAATCGCAGTGGCCAGTCTATCCATAAGCTGGCAAATTTCTACAAAATCCATCCACAAGAAGTTTTAGTTGTCCATGATGACTTGGATCTAAATCCAGGTATTTCAAAATTTAAGACTGAAGGCGGACATGGAGGACATAATGGTCTACGGGACACTATTAATCATTTACAAACTAAGCAATTTAATCGCTTGCGAATAGGGATAGGTCACCCTGGAGATCGTAATCAAGTGAGTAACTTTGTTTTACATCCACCGGCCAAAAATGAGCATCAACTGATAGATGAATCAATAAGTAGTGCTCTTGATGTGATGAACTTAATTATTTCGGGCGATCATGCTGCCACTATGAATAAATTGCATAGCAAAAATTAAAGGATATATTATGGGATTTAAATGTGGAATTGTGGGTTTACCTAATGTGGGTAAATCAACTTTGTTTAATGCATTAACGAAAGCACAAATACAAGCTGAGAATTATCCTTTTTGTACCATCGAACCTAATGTGGGAATTGTTCCCGTTCCAGATGTTCGATTAAATGCTCTGGCAGATATTGTCAGTCCGGAACGGATAGTTCCAACTACAATTGAATTTGTCGATATAGCCGGATTGGTGGCAGGGGCTTCTAAAGGAGAAGGTCTGGGTAATAAATTTTTAGCCAATATTCGCGAAACCGATGCTATAGCGCAAGTCGTAAGGTGTTTTGAAAATGATGATATCGTTCATGTTGCTGGGAAAATTAATCCCATCGAAGATATCGAAGTGATTAATACAGAACTGACTTTAGCTGATTTAGAGTCGGTTGAAAAAGGCCTATTAAAAGCTTCCAAAAACTCGAAAAGCGGTGATAAAGATGCCATTAAACGACGTGACTTACTGGAAAAGGTAAGAGACCATCTCGATCAGGGTAATTTAGCCAGAACCATTGGATTATCGGATGATGAATTACTTAGTATCCGAGACCTTCAGCTTTTAACCATGAAACCAACGGTTTATATTGCCAATGTTAACGACGATGGATTCGACGATAATCCACTTCTTGATTTGGTCAGCGAATATGCTGCAAATGAAGGTTCTGAGGTGGTTAGTGTTTGTGCGGCGATAGAGTCAGAATTGGTAGAATTAGAAGAAGAAGATAAAAAAGAGTTTTTATCTGACCTGGGCTTAACAGAGCCAGGCTTAAATAGAGTTATCCGAGCCGGATACGGGTTACTTAGTCTCCAAACCTATTTTACCGCCGGAGTGAAGGAAGTAAGAGCATGGACGGTACAAATTGGTGCGACCGCACCAAAAGCGGCAGCAGTTATTCATACCGATTTTGAACGTGGCTTTATTCGTGCTGAAGTGATCTCCTATGATGATTTTATTGAATGCAATGGAGAGTCGGGAGCTAAAGAAAACGGTAAGCTACGTGTAGAAGGAAAGGACTATATCGTTAAAGATGGAGATGTCTTACATTTTAGGTTTAATGTTTAAAATTTAAAGATTACCTGTTGACAAAAAATCCCAATTAAATATAATACTCGCCTCTTACGGAGAAAGATAAATTTCGTCTTAAGAAAATTAACGGATATGGCTATGTAGCTCAGCTGGTTAGAGCACAGCATTCATAATGCTGGGGTCACTGGTTCAAGTCCAGTCATAGCTACCATGTTAATAAAGATAAAAAAGTATTTGACATCTAATTTAAAGCATGTAAAATACACGCCTCGCTTAACGAATGAGTGGCGAGACAAAGTTGCCAAAATGTTAAATTTATAGCATTAAGGCAAGCTCTTTAACAAAATGAACAAGTAAATTGTGTGGGTTCTTGTAGATGTAAGAAACAAGGACTTAACGGAAATTTCAGTAAGATTAACGAAATTGATGTGAGTTTAAAGATTGAACTGAAGA